>Ga0307513_10000029_pt1 | contig 191823 bp, 174 predicted proteins | sample 15_EM_MG_FD_202174 | JGI IMG/M metagenome (GOLD analysis project Ga0307513, IMG submission 202174) | Populus trichocarpa ectomycorrhiza microbial communities from riparian zone in the Pacific Northwest, United States - 15_EM | ecosystem: Host-associated > Plants > Roots > Unclassified...
GTTCGACGTGTTCTTTGCGCATCACCGCTGCTTGACCATTGACCTCAGGCAGCCGGATAACTTCTAATGAAAACCGTCAACCATGTCTGCGCACACCTGTCCACTATGTGTCCGGTCTATACAGCGAAGCAAAGACAAAGTGCCTCGCCCGCCGGGGCGAGACCCGGCTTGCTGGCGAACCACAACCGCCAAATCAACGCGAGATAGTCAGCAAACATGGATCCCGGATCAAGTCCGGGATGACAAGCTGAAAAAAGTTCCGCTATGAATTAAGCTACTCACGCTCAAATCCACTGGGTGAAACGTCAGTTTGACTATCAAGCCACCGGCTTGTAAGCCACCACATCAATCTCAACCCGCGCATCCACCATCAACCGCGCCTCAGTGGTAGACCGCGCCGGCTTCCCCTCACCAAAGTAGCTCATGTACACGCGGTTGAAGCTGCCGAAGTCGCGCGCGTCCTGCAGCCAGACCGTGGTCTTGCAGACGTCGGCGAGGGTGCAGCCGGCCAGGGCCAGCGCGGTCGAGAGGTTTTTCATGACCTGGCGCGTCTGCACCTCGATGCCGCCCGCCACGATTTCGCCTTTTTCATCCGCCGGCACCTGGCCGGAGACATAAACAAAGTCGCCCGCCCTCACTGCCGGTGAAAAAGGCCGGGGTTGCTGGTCCGACGCGACGGGAGGGTTGCCGAGAAACTGCAGTGGCATGTCAAAAACTCCTTGTTGGCTGATGGTCAATCGCAGCGACACCAGGCTGGTGCTGCCTCATCACTGCTCGCCCCAAGAGAGGGACGGTGATGCATGATTATGAAATATATTTTCATAAATATGCGCAAATATCAGGGTATCACCTGATATTTGCCAATTTTGAATGGCATATTCTTTGCATTCTGAAAAATATTTTCATATTCAGGAGATTGAACATGCTGCATTCCTTGTCTCTGAGCCGCCGCAAAGCGGCACTCGCACTGGTACTCGGCGCGGCGGCATGCCTGCCGCTGACAGCGCAATCCCAGGCGCCGAAGTCCGCCCTGAACCTGGCCATGGTGGCCGAGCCGCCGACGCTGGACATCCAGTCCACGCCGGCCGATCTGGTCTGCATCATCATGCAGCACGTCTACGAGCCGCTGTTCACTTTTGACGCCAAGGCAGCGCTGGTGCCCATGCTGGCCGAATCCATGCCCAAGATCTCGGCTGACGGCAAGCTGTACAGCATCACCCTGCGCAAGGGCGTGAAGCTGCACAACGGGCGCGAGCTCAACGCCGATGACGTGGTGGCCAGCCTCAAGCGCTGGATGGAAGTCTCGCCGCGCGGCAAGTCGGTCGCCGCGCAGGTGGCGGAGATATCGGCCAAGGGCCCGCTGGCCGTGGAGATCAGCCTGAAGAACGCTTATGCGCCCCTGCTGTCGCAGCTGGCCATGGCCTCGGGCATGGCGGCCATCATGGCCAAGGAGTCGCTGGCCCAGCCGCTGCGTGAATACGTCGGCACCGGCCCCTACAGGTTCAAGGAGCGCCGCCCTGACCAGTACGTGCTGCTCACACGCTTCGACGGCTACTCGGCCCGCACGGAAGCGGCCAGCGGTTACGGCGGCAAGCGCGTGGCCCTGGTGGAAGAGCTGCGCTTCGTGCCCGTGCCCAACGCCAACACGCGTGTCGAAGGCGCGCTGGCCGGCCAGTTCCACTACGCCGACCTGCTGCCCATCGAGGCGTTGGCCCGCCTGGAAAAGGCGCCAGGCAAAGTGGTGCCCATCATGACGCCCTCGTTCGGCTTCCCTTACCTGGTGTTCAACACCAAGGATGGCTCGATGGCGCAGCAAGCCACGCGCAAAGCCGTGCAGACCGCACTGGGCCAGGGCGAGATGCTGGCTGCCGGCTTCGGCGACACACGCTTCTTCATCGCCGAGGGCAACCATTTCCCCAAGGGCACGCCGTTCTATTCGGACGCGGGCACCGGCAACTACAACGAACGCGACGCGAAGAAGGCCAAGGCCCAGGCCGAGCAGGCAGGCTACAAGGGCGAGCCGATCCGCATCCTCACCAGCCGCCAATACGACTTCCACTACAACATGGCGCTGATCATGGCCGAGCAGCTCAAGAAGGCGGGCTTCAAGGCCGACCTGAATGTGGTGGAGTGGGCCACGCTGCTGCAGCGCCGTGCCGACCCCAAGCTCTGGGACATCTACATCACACACTCGGGCCAGTTCCCCGAGCCCATGCTTTCTCCACCGCAACTGGGTGACGGCGCGCCGGGCTGGTGGACGTCCACCGCCAAGCAGCAGGCGCTGGCCGCGCTGAACCAGGAACCCAACCCCGCCAAGCGCGGTGCGCTGTGGGGCAAGGTGCAACAGGTCGTGTATGACGAGGTGCCCTATATCAACGTTGGCAAGTTCGCCAGCCTCTCGGCACGTGCACCGGCGCTGCAAGGCTACACGCCCTACACCTACCCCTTCTTCTGGAACACCAGCCTTAAAAATTGAGCCCCCACGCTTTTCGCTTCGCGTAATACGCTGCCCCCCCGGGGGGCGGCCCGGCGAAGCCGGTTCCGCGGCTTGACTGGAATTAGAGGTGCTTTCGAATGGATAAAAAGATTTCATCTCTTCTGGATAGAACAAGGGAATGACCCGCTATTTGTTATCACGCCTCGGCGGCATGCTCGTGGTCATGGCCATCGTGGCCGTGCTTGTGTTCATCCTCACGCGCGCGGCTTCGGGCGACCCCATCGCCGTGCTGCTCGGCGACCAGGCCACGGCCGAGGACATTGCGCGGGTGCAAAAGGTTTATGGCCTGGACCGTCCGTTGCCGGTGCAGTTCGGCCTGTGGGTCAGGGAACTGGCCCAGGGCAACCTGGGTGAATCCATCTTCCTGCAGCGGCCGGTGACGCAGGCCCTCTGGGAGCGCGCCGAGCCCACAGCCCTGCTCTCGCTGATGGCCATCGCCCTCGCGGCGCTGATCGGCGTGCCCTGCGGCATTGTCTCGGCCGTGTTTCGCGGCAAGGCCATCGACCAGGTGTTCACCGGCTTCGCCATGCTGGGCGCGAGCATTCCAAGCTTCTGGTTCGGCCTGGTGTTGATGCAGATCTTCGCCGTGTCGCTGGGCTGGTTTCCGGTGTCAGGTTACGGCGAGCCGGGTGCTTCGCTGGCCGCGCGCATCCATTGCCTGGTGCTGCCGGCCACGGTGCTGGGCGTGCTGAACTCGGCGCTCATCATCCGCTTCACCCGCGCTTCGATGCTCGACGTGCTGGGCGAGGACTATGTGCGTACCGCGCGTGCCAAGGGCCTGTCGGAAAACGTGGTGGTGCTCAAGCATGCGTTGCGAAACGCCCTGGTGCCCATCGTGACGGTGATTGGCCTGACGGTGGCGTTGATGATAGGCGGCGCGGTGGTGACCGAAACCGTGTTCGGCCTGCCCGGTGTCGGCAACCTGGTGGTCAGCGCCGTGATCCGGCGCGACTACCCCGTCATCCAGGGCGCGCTGCTGGTGGTGGCCGCGATCTACGTGATCATCAACTTCCTGATCGACCTGCTGTATACGGTCGTCGACCCACGCGTGAAGTATTGATATGCAGTTACCGCTGATCCTTCGCAAGCTGTTCCGCCGACGCATCGTGCTGGCTGCGGCGATCACTTTGGTGGTGGTCGTTCTGGTGTCGCTGTTTGCCGGTCCGCTGAGCGGCCTGGACCCGAACGAAACCGCGGTGTCCCAACGCCTTTCGCAGCCTTCGACGTCGCACCTGCTCGGCACCGACGAACTGGGCCGCGACCTGTTCGCCCGCATCGCTTTTGGTGGCCGTTACTCGCTGACGATCGCGCTGTTCACGGCGGTGGGTTCCATCGTGGTGGGCACGCTGTTCGGCCTGATCGCGGGCTTTTTCCGACGGCTGGACGCACCGGTGATGCGCGTGGTCGACGCGATGATGTCTTTTCCCGACATCCTGCTGGCAATCGCGCTGGTTGGCATCCTCGGGCCGTCGATGCTGAACGTGGTGCTGGCGCTGGTGTTGGTCTACACGCCGCGCGTGGCGCGTGTCGTGCGGGCGTCCACGCTGGTGGTGCGCGAGCTGCTGTTCGTGGAAGCTGCCCGGGCGGTTGGCGTCTCAACCATCCGCATTCTCTGGCGCCACATCCTGCCCAACCTGATGTCGCCCATCCTGGTGCAGGCATCGTTCATCTTCGCTTACGCCATCCTGGCGGAAGCGGCACTGTCTTTCCTGGGCGTGGGCGTTCCGCCCGAGATTCCGACCTGGGGCACCATGGTCGCCGGCAGCCAGCAATATGCCCACCAGGCCCTGTGGATCGTGCTGTTCCCGGGGCTGGCGATCATCCTGACCGCGCTGTCGCTGCAGCTGCTGGGCGACGGCATCCGCGACCTGCTGGATCCGCGCCTGAGGAAATCGATGTGAACCGCCTTGAAGTGCGCAACCTCTCCACCTTCTTCGACACCGATGAAGGGCTGATCCGCTCCGTCGCCGATGTGAGCTTCAACATCCGTGCCGGCAAGACCACGGCCATCGTAGGCGAGTCCGGCTCGGGCAAATCGGTGACCAGCCTGACCCTGATGCGCCTGTTGCCGCGCACAGCCAGCACGCAGGTCAGCGGCCAGGCCCTGTTCGTCAACCGCGCGGGCCAGACGCTGGACCTGCTTACCCTGCCCGAGCCGCAGATGCGAGCGATTCGGGGCAACGAGGTGGCGATGATTTTCCAGGAGCCGATGACCAGCCTGAACCCGGTGTTCACCATCGGCGAGCAGATCGCGGAGTCGCTGCGGCTGCACAAGGGCATGGACCGGGCAGCGGCGATGGCGCAGGCCTTGCGCATGCTGGAGCTGGTTGAAATCCCTGCCGCCGCGCAGCGCGTGCGCGAGTACCCGCACCAGCTCTCGGGCGGCATGCGCCAGCGCGTGATGATCGCCCTGGCCATGGCTTGCGACCCTACGCTGCTGATCGCCGACGAGCCGACCACCGCACTGGACGTGACGATCCAGGCGCAGATCCTGGCGCTGATGCGCCGGCTGCAGGCCGAAACTGGCATGAGCATCCTGTTCATCACCCACAACCTGGGTGTGGTGGCGCACCACGCCGACGATGTGGCCGTGATGTATGCGGGCCGCATCGTGGAGGCTGCACCGGTGAACGACCTGTTCGCGCGGCCGCAGCACCCGTACACCCAGGGCCTGCTGGCCTGTCTGCCGGGCCAGCAGCGCAAGCGCGCGCAGACCGTGGACGGCAAGCGCCGCCTGTACGCCATCCGCGGCCAGGTTTCCAGCCCGCTTGCGCCGCCGCCCGGCTGCGCCTTCGAGCCGCGCTGCGACAAGGCCATCGCTGCCTGCCGCGAAGCGATGCCGGCCCTGCGCGTCGACCAGGCCGGCGGCAGCGCGCGCTGCATCCTTGTTCCGGAGACAGCATGAGCACCGTGGCGCCGCTGATCGAAGTGAAGAACCTGCAGAAGTTCTTCGGTTCCTCCTCAAAGCCTGTGCGCGCGGTGGACGACGTGTCCTTCACCATCCAGCCCGGGGAAACATTAGGCCTGGTCGGTGAATCGGGCTCCGGCAAAAGCACCATCGGCCGGGCCCTGCTGCGGCTGATCGACAGCACCTCCGGCACCATCACTTACCGGGGGGAAGACCTGGGCTCGGCATCGGGCAGCCGTATGCGCACCCTGCGCAGCAAGCTGCAGATGATTTTCCAGGACCCCTATGCCAGCCTGAACCCCAAGATGCGCGTGCGCGACATCCTGGGCGAGGCCTTGCAGGTGCACGGTCTCGCAAAAGGCAAGGAAGCCACCGCCCAACGCATCGCCGAGCTGCTGCAACTGGTGGGCCTGCCGCCCGAGCATGCCGCGCGCTACCCGCACGAGTTCTCCGGCGGCCAGCGCCAGCGCATCGGTGTGGCGCGGGCGCTGTCGGTGCAGCCTGAATTCATCGTGGCCGACGAACCGCTGTCGGCGCTGGACGTGTCCATCCAGTCGCAGGTGGTCAATCTGTTGTGCGACCTGCGCGACCAGCTGTCGCTCACCATGCTGTTCATCTCGCATGACCTGGACGTGGTGGAGTACCTGTGCGATCGCGTGGTGGTGCTGTACCTGGGCCGGGTGATGGAAGTCGCGCCCACCGAGGCGCTCTTTTCGCGTCCCCTGCACCCGTACACTCAGGCCCTGCTGGCCGCCTCGCCTAAGCCCGATCCTTTGCTCAAGACCACACACATTCCGCTCAAGGGCGACATTCCGAGCCCGATGAACCCGCCTTCGGGTTGCGTGTTCCGCACACGTTGCCCTTACGCCATTGAAGCGTGTGCGCAGACCCGGCCGGAGCCGCGCGACATGGGCGGCGGGCGGCTGAAGGCCTGCATCCGCGACGACATAGACACATTGACCCCACCATGACACTGCAAGACCTTCTTGATCCCATGCTGGACGCCTCGCAAAAGGGCTTTCCGCACCACAGCGGCACGCTGCGCCGCTCCGCCATCGGCAGCCAGGGCTGGAACGTGCTGCGCGGCGACCTGCCGCTGCCGGTGGCGGTGATCCGGCGCGACGCGCTGGCCGGTAACCTGAAGTGGATGCAGGGTTTCGTGGGTGATCACGGCGTGGGCCTCGCGCCGCACGGCAAGACCACGATGTCGCCGCAGCTGTTCCAGCGCCAGCTCGAAGCCGGTGCGTGGGGGTTGACCTTCGCGACCGTAGTGCAACTGCGCGCCGGTGTGGCCGCGGGCGCCACGCGCTGCATCATCGCCAACCAGGTATTCCGCGCGATCGACCTGCAAGGCATCGATGACCTGAAGCAGGTCCATCCGGGATTGCACGTCGCTTTTCTCGTCGATTCGCTGGACCAGCTTGCGCTGATCGAAGCTTGGAAGGCAACAGGAAAAGGCACGCAGCCGCACGACGTGTTGCTGGAGATCGGCGTGGACGGCGGCCGTACCGGTTGCCGCACGCACGAGCAGGCGCTGGCCCTCGCCCAGCGCTTGCGGTCCAGCGCGGCGACCCGCCTTGTGGGCATTGAATGTTACGAAGGCCTGGGCGCCACCGGCCAATCGGAGGCCGATGCGGCATACGCTGAAGCCCTGATGAAGCGCGTTCGCGACATCGCGCTGGCGTGTGACACGCAGCAGCTGTTTGAAGCAGACGAGATACTCCTTACCGCCGGTGGCTCTGCCATCTTCGACCTGGTGGCCGACCACCTGAAGCTGAAACTCTCGCGTCCGGTCCAGGGCCTGTTGCGTTCCGGCTGCTATGTCACGCACGACCACGGCACCTACCACCGGATGATGAATTCGGTGGCCGCGCGCATGGGTTGCGGCCATGGCCTGCACGCCGCGATGGAAGTGTGGGCCGCTGTCCAGTCCTGCCCGGAGCCGGGCCTGGCGATCCTCTCAGTGGGCAAGCGCGACATTTCCTACGATCTGGAGCTGCCCATTCCCGCCGGCTACTGCGTCCAGGGCCAGAATGCCGTCGCGGCGGCACCGGGCGACTGGAAAATCAGCGCCATGAACGACCAGCACGCCTACCTGCGCGGCACCGGCGAGCAGCACCAGGCGCTGCGCGTGGGGGACCTGGTGGTGCTGGGTATATCGCACCCCTGTACCACCTTCGACAAATGGCGCTGGATGCCGGTGGTGGACGCCGACTACAACGTGTGTGACGCCATCGTCACCTGTTTCTGAAATTCCAGGATGATTCCATGACCCCCCGCTTCCTCGAAAAAATCGCCGAAATCATGGACCGCGCGCCGACCGCGCGGCGCGCCGTGCTGGCCCTGATCCTGGAGGATCCGCAGCGTGTGCTGGACGAGACCTTCGAAACACTGGCCCAGCGGGCCAACAGCTCGGTGCCCACGATCATGCGCACTTGCCGCGACCTGGGCTATCCGGGCCTGCGCGAATTCAAGCTCGCGCTGGCGCAGGAACTGGCGGTGGGCGGCTCGCCGTTGAACCGGCGTGTGCGCATCGACGACAACATCCAGCAGGTGATCGACAAAGTCACGCGCGGCGCAGCCGCGGTGATCAACGGCGTGCAGACGCAACTTGACCCGCAAGCGGTGCAGGCCGCGGCGGATGCGATGGTGCAGGGCTCGCGCGTGGACTGTTACGGCGTCGGGGTCACCTCCAACTTCATGGCCTCGGACCTGCAGGCCCGCCTGTACCGGCTGGGCCTGGCCTCCAACGCCTACCTGGACCCGCATCTGCAGCTGATCTCGGCCGCCACTATCGGGCCGCGCGGCGTGGTGATGGCCATCACGTATGTGGGCGGTATGCCCTCCCTGCTGGAAGCGGTGGATGTGGCCCGCTCGCAGGGCGCGACCATCATCGCGCTCACCCAGCCCGGCTCGCAGCTGGCAGCGATGTCCGACATCGTGCTCAGCGTCGAAGTGGCGCCCGATCCCGTGATGCCGGTGGGCCCCGAGGCCTATCTTGCCCACCTCACGGTCATCGAAATCCTCACCGTGCTCGTGGCCCAGATCCTGGGCGACAAGGCTGTGAACCGTCTGTCCAATATCCAGCGCACGCTGGAAACGCGCGGCGTGGACATGCACCAGCATCCGCGGCTGGACTGGGGCAAAGCGGCCAACGGCACTGACGGGAAGGCTTCATGACGCGCACGATCCTGCTGGAGAACGGACTCATCATTGACGGTACCGGCGCGACCGCCCAGGCCGGTGACGTGTTGCTGCAAGGCGATCGCATCCTGGCTGTGGGAGCCAATCTGCGCGGAAACCTGCCGGCCGGCCTGTCGCTGAAGGACGTGGATGCGCGCGACTGCACGGGCCTGGCCATCGCGCCTGGCTTCATCGACGTGCACACCCACGACGACGCCATCATCCTCAACGCGCCGGGCATGTTTCCCAAGCTGTCGCAGGGCATCACCACGGTGGTCACAGGCAACTGCGGCCTGTCCGTGGCGCCTTTCGTGGTCGACGAGCCGAAAGGCGCACTCACGCTGTTGGGCAACTCGTTCAAGTACCCCTCGGTGGCCGCTTACGCGCAGGCTGTGGCCGAGGCAGAGCCGGCTGTCAACGTTGCGCCGCTCATCGGCCATACGACACTGAGATTCGCCTGCATGGGCGATCTCAGCCGCCCCGCGACGGCGCTGGAAACCGACGCCATGTGCCGGCAGCTGGACCTGTGCATGTCCGAAGGCGCCATCGGCATGTCCTCTGGCCTGTTCTACGCCGAGGCCATGCCGGCGCCGGCCGAAGAGGTCACCGCACTGGCGCGCGTCGTTGCGCGGCACAGCGGTGTGTACGCCACCCACATGCGTTCGGAGATGGCCGACATCCTGGACGCCATGCGCGAAGCCAGCGACTGCGCGTTCGACGCCGGCGTTCCGCTGATCATCTCCCACCACAAATGCGCGGGACCGGGCAACTGGGGCCGTACACAGGAGACCTTGCCGCTCATCGACGAGCTGGCGAAGCGGCAGGATATTTCGATGGACGTCTACCCCTATGTGGCCGGCTCCACTGTGCTGCGTGAAGACTTGGTGGACGGCATCATCGACGTGCTGGTGAGCTGGTCAGCGCCGCACCCGGAAATGATGGGTCGCACCCTGGCGTCAATTGCCGCGGAGTGGGGCGTCGACCAGAAAACGGTCTGCCGCCGCCTTCAGCCAGGCGGGGCCTGCTATTTCCAGATGCATGAAGACGATGTGCGGCGTGTCATAACGCACCCGTTGAGCATGATTGGCTCGGACGGCCTGCCGCACGACAAGCATCCGCATCCGCGATTGTGGGGCGCTTTTCCGCGGGTGCTGGCGCGCTACTGGCGCGAGCAACTGCTGTTTTCGCTCGAGACGGCCGTCTACAAAATGACGGGCCTGTCCGCCCGCAATTTCCGCCTCCACCAGCGCGGGCAGCTCAAGCCCGGTTGGTATGCCGATGTCGTGGTGTTCGACCCGGCAAAAATCAGGGACGCCGCCACCTACGAAGAGCCCATTGCGCGCTCGGAAGGTATTCGCAGCGTGTACGTCAATGGCCAGCTGGCCTGCGACCAGGACAGCGCACAAGGGCTGGCCCGTGCCGGCCGCATGTTGCTGCGGCAGACGGCACCCGCCTGAGGGGCGTAGGGCCTGTTAACGCTATTTGTGCAAGATGCGTTGCGAGTCAAAAAGGCTCTGAGCAAGGCGCAAAACGCAGTCGGGGTGGCGCTGCGCAGCGTCCGTGCGCGAAGCTGTACAGCGAAGCAGCGCCATCAGCGGCCCTTCGCCGGGTCTCTTCGCGGCCCGGACGGCTACGGGCCGCCCCCGACAAGGCTTTGCAACGCCGCGCAGGGTCTTTTTGATCGCAACCCGGAGGGAACGGGGTGAAAACAGCGCCACTCTGCGTTGCACTCCTAGCCCAGACGCCCAGTCTGGGCGTCGTCGCGCGCCTTGATTGGCACTGTTTTCACCCCGTTCGCATTTGCACAAATAGCGTTAACAGGCCCTAATCGATATCGTCCACGGTGTCGGGGTCCGGCACATCGCCGATGGCTTTGCGGGTCAGCGCGCTCTGCACCAGCAGCCAGTCACAAAAGGCCTTCACCTCCTGCCTGCCGGCGCTGCGTGCGCCTACAACCAGCCAATAGGACATGGGTGAGTCCAGCCGTGTTTTCGGTAGCGGCTCGATCAGGTCACCCGAAGCCAGGCTTTCCGCAATCAGCGGCAGGCGCGCCAGCACAATGCCCTGGCCCGTCAGCGCGGCCTGCACCATCTGGTAGGCGTAGTTGAAGTAAAGCCAGCGCTTGCCTTCCAGCTTGGGTGTGCCGTGCACTTCCAGCCAGCGCCGCCAGGTCAGCCATTCCATGTGGGTGGAGTGCGAATCGCCGGCTTCGATCAGTGCAAAGTGCGCCAGGTCTTCCGGCTTTTTCAGGCGTGGCCCGCTTTTGAGCAGCCAGGGGCTGGCCACGGGTGTCATTTGCTCGCCGAACAGGCGTATGGCACCAGCCGGCATCCTGGCTGACGGGCCATAGCGCAGTGCCAGGTCCAGGTCCGAGGTTTCCAGGTCAATGGAGACGTCAGACGCATCAATGCGGATGTCCATGTCGGGGTTCTCGCGCTGGAAGGCTTCGAGCCGGGGAATCAGCCACATCGATGCAAATGATGCAAAAGTGGTGAGCGAAACACTTTTTCGGCCGGCGCTCTGGCGGATTTGCCGCACCGCACCGTCAATACGCTCGAGCGACGGTGTCACGGCCCGCAGCAGCACGCCGCCGGCGCCGGTCAGCTCGACGGAGCGCGTGTGGCGGTGAAACAGGCCCAGGCCGACCTCTTCCTCCAGCGCCTGGATCTGCCGGCTCACGGCCGACTGGGTCAGCGCCAGTTCTTCCGAGGCGGCACGGAAATTCAGGTGCCGGGCAACAGCTTCGAAGGCGCGCAGCTGGCCAGCCGAGATGGGGCGGGTGCGTAAATGGGTTTTGGAATGCTGCATGACGGCTGTTTTGATTGATGCGTTTCAGGAATGAATAGCGTAACTCGATTTCATTGGACTGCCAAGACCTGGGGCGCGATCATTCATTCCCATCAACGACTTTTGTCTTCAGGAGAACAGCATGAACTACCTTCACCACCATGAGCTGCAATCATTCGCCGGCACGGAAAAGGTGTCAGGCTGCTGGAAGCTCAGCGACAGTCGTGCACTGACACTGCGGCCCAGCCAGCCCGGCGTGTTGCGTATCGCGCACGGACGGGTGTGGATTACTTTCGACAATGCGCAGGGCGATGATGCCGTGCGGGGCGGCGACCACTTCCTGGGCGCAGGCGACACACTGAATCTCCTGTCGGGGCAGGTGTTGGTGATGGAGTCCTGGAACTCTCCTGAGCAATCGGCAGCCTATTTCAGCTGGGATCCGCTGCCGGCCGCGGCAGGGGTGGCCATCAGCAGCAGGCAGTCGCCGGTACTGGCGCTTGGTCCGCAATGGCGCGGTGGCGTGGCTCAGCCGCTGCGCGACTTGCGGCTGGCCTTTGGGCTGGCGGGCACGGCGTCGGCGCGCCTGGTTGCGGGGCTGGTAGGTGGAGTGGGCGTTGCCTTGCTGGCTGCCCTTCCCCGCTTTGCTACAGATTTGGTAGCTGCTCGTACCCGTGGTACCTTGGCTGCCCGCGCTTTCAGGGCACAGTCCAGCGCCAGCCGGGCCCACTGCGCCATGAGCTGAGGCGACTCCATCGCGTCTTCGGGCGCGCTGTAGTAGTTCAATTTCATGGCCTTGCCTTTGGCCTCATAGACAAAAGGCGCAGAGCCCGCGGCTTCGAACAGGCCGCGGGTTTCTTCGTCTGCCTTGAGCCATAGCGTGTCGCCCCCGCCCAGGTTGGCCACCAGCGCAATGTTGAGCCCGCCGGTGCTGATGCCAAACCCTCCAAACATGTGGCGCGCCGAGCAGGGTCCTGCGCTGCCCAGCAGTTCGCAGCAATAGTTGGCAAAGGACAGGTCGGCGGCCATTCGGCAACTTTAACGGGTTTGCGGGCACCGGCTTGCGCGCCGGTGTGCTTCACAATACCCCATGGCCCGTCCCAAATCCGCCACCCACGACCTCCAGCGCGAAGCCATCCTCGATGTGGCTGCCCAGTGTTTTGCACAGCGCAGTTATGTGGCCGCCAGCATGAACGACATTGCTGCGGCCTGCGGCACATCCAAGGCCAGGCTGTACCACTATTACGGCAGCAAGGAAGCCATCCTGTTTGACCTGCTGGACCGCTACACCCAGCATCTGCTGGCCATCATCGGCCAGACAGACGGAAGTGCCCAGCGCAAGAACCTGGACGACCGCGCCGCGCTGCATGAGCTGATCCGCAACTTCCTTGATCAATACGAAAGCTCGGCAACACGCCACAGCGCGTTGCTGGGCGACACCAAGTTCCTTGGTGAGGTCCAGCGTGAACTGATTCTGAACCGGCAGCGCGACGTGGTGTCGGCCATGACCCGGTTTCTCACCCGGGCCTATCCACAGCGCATCACCCCGGCCAACCAGACGGCAGTGACCATGATGCTGTTCGGCATGATCAACTGGACCTTCACCTGGATGCGCCCCGACGGGCCCATGAGTTACCGCGACTATGCTGAAGAGGTGATCGCCATGCTCGAGCGCGGGCTGGTGTGAAGGCTGGCTGAAAAGGTTGATAGGTGTTTTACTATTCGTAATAAGTTACGTATAGTAAAATTCAACGGTAGAAGGCACAAACGGCCGATGCCCTGTCGGCCATCCCCCACGGAGACTTCCCCTATGTCCAAAGCTTTTGCTTCGCAGTCCGACCTCACGGACAAGAAAATCACTTTCGAGCAGCTCAGTGCGCATTGCTGGGCCTACACCGCCGAGGGCGACCCGAACTCCGGCGTGATCATCGGCGACAAATTCATCATGGTCAGCGATGCCACCGCCACACCCGCCATGGCGCAGGACCTGATTGAGCGCATCCGCGCCGTCAGCGACAAACCCATCAAGTACGTGCTGTTGACGCACTATCACGCAGTGCGTGTGCTGGGAGCGAGCGCTTACCTTCCTGAGGGGGCTACAGAGGTGATTGCCAGCCAGGGCACCTACGAGCTGATCATGGAGCGCGGCGCCGAAGACATGCAAAGCGAGATGGAGCGTTTCCCGCGCCTGTTCCGCAATGCCGAAAGCGTTCCCGGTCTGACTTGGCCGACCATGGTGATTGCCGGCGGCAACCCTGTCAAAGGCGAAGTCCCTGGCAAGCTGGTGGTTGACCTCGGTGGTGTCAAGGTGCAGATCTGGCACCCGGGGCCGGGTCACACGCGTGGAGACACCATTGCCTGGGTGCAAGAAGAAAAAGTGCTCTTCTCCGGCGACCTGGTCGAGTACCAGGCCGGTGTTTACACCGGCGATGCGCAGCTTGAAGAATGGCCCGCCACCCTGGAGGCGTTGCGTGCGCTCAAGGCCGAGGCCATCGTGCCGGGCCGCGGTGAAGCCATGAAGGGCGCAGCAGAGGTGAACAAGGCCATTGACTACACCAGGCAATGGGTCGAAACACTGTTCCGCTGCGGCAAGGAAGCGGCGGCCGCGAAGATGGACCTCAAGGCCGCGATGGTGCACACCCGCAAAAGCATGGATCCCATCTTTGGACAGGTTTTTATCTACGAGCACTGCCTGCCGTTTGACGTGAGCCGTGCCTATGACGAAGCCAGCGGGATCAAGAATCCGCGCATCTGGACTGCCGAACGCGACAAGGAAATGTGGGCGGCGCTGCAAGCCTGATTCCGTTCAGCGGGACTGGTGCGATGCCCTCGCTCTTTTCGGGTTCTGTCCAGGCAGGCAAAGCCTGTTTCAGCTGTCCAGGTCCAGGCCGGGTATCAATGCCAGGAACTGCGCCACGGCCTGCTCGGAGCTTGCGTTCTCAAGCTCGGCGAGTACGTCCTTGTCATCGACGGCAGCGTAGCCCAGGCTGAAACGCCTGAATCTTCGCGCCTCAAGGGAGCCCTGGTGCAGGATTTCCATACCGGTATGGCGGCTGTCCAGCCGGATCCGTTGAATCAGGGCCAGTACTTCCTCTCGTGGCCCTTCGATCTGCTGGCAAAAGCGCATGCCGTCAAAAATCAGCAAGCCCGTGATGCCGGATGCCTCGTTGGCCCGCCGGGCCTGGGCTGCGATTTGGGAAACGACCTTGACAGGTGATTCGGGGGCGAGTGTGCTGGCATAAAGCACTTCATGCAGTTCTGGGGTTTTTTGCATAACTGGCGTGTAATGTAGCCAGCACGCCAAGCCATCGCAATGTCAAAAGACACAGGCTTTCAGTATTAAAATTTTTTGGTGCCTACCCTCTCACCTTCACAGACACGCATGTGTCCCCGGCACTGCAGCGAATGCCGGCTGCGCAATACACAAGCCTTCAAACCGGTCTCCGCACAGGAACTGGCATTCATTGAAAAATTCCGTAGCGGCGCGGTTTCTGTGCCCGCCGGCGGCTCCATCATCTCGGAGCAAAACCCCAACGGCAAGCTGTTCACCCTGTACGCAGGCTGGGCCTTTCGCTACAAGACCCTCAGCGATGGCCGCCGGCAAATCCTCAACTTCCTGCTGCCCGGCGACTTCATCGGCCTGCAGCAGGAGTTTGCCGACGGTGCCAGCCATGGGGTGGAAGCCCTGACCGACACGGCCCTGTGTGTATTTCCACGCGATGGCCTGTGGGATCTGTTCCGCCAGTTTCCCAGCCTGGGTTACGACCTGACCTGGCTGGCCGCACGGGAGGAGGGCATGGTCGATGAAAACCTGCTGACCGCGGGGCGCCGAAATGCGACAGAACGCGTGGCCATGCTGCTGATCCATCTTTATCGCCGGGCCGAGCGCCTGGAGCTGGTGCGGGACGGTTCGATGGAGTTTCCCATCAACCAGCAGCACATTGCCGATGCCCTGGGGCTGTCGCTGGTGCACACCAACAAAACCCTGAGGCGCCTGCACAAGCTCGGCCTGCATCAGCTCAAAAACGGGCACCTGGAGCTGCTCAACCCCAAAGCCCTGCACAGGATTGCCGACTACTACGAGTTGCCAATGCGCAGGGTGCCCCTGCTTTAACCCTGTTGTAGGCCCAGTCCCACATCCAGCGGATGGGCAGGACGACAGGCTTTCCATGCACTCGTTCTTACGCTGGATCCTCTGCCGTTGCAGTGCCGACCGGCACACCGGCTGCATCAGGGATTCCAATGGATCGCAAAAACACCCCTTCCCAGCGCTGGCTGCAGCAGCAACAGCCGCAACGGCCCGTGAACCGGCAACAGCAGCAAAGCAGCGGTTCGAGTGAATTCCAGCCCAGTCGCGCAAGGCAGGCCGACGAAGAGCCTGAGCCGGCCAGGGCGGAGAACGCCAGCATCCAGCATTGACGCGCACCCGCAGAGCGGGGCGCTGACCAGCCATGAAAAGGAAATCACCATGACTCGTAAAAAAACGCCCAAGGCCAACCCTTCGGCCTCTGAGCAGGCAGGCCAGTCCACTTCCGGATCGCCCCAGCAAATCGGCGAAGGCAGCTACGAAGGCACACGCAATTACCAGAAAAGTATCAAGAACTACCTGGGAGATGCGGACGTGGCCGCTGACGCCCGGGCAGCCAGGCCTGCCGACGAGGATGAAGCCAGTGAGCTGAGACAGGCTGAGCAGCAAGGCCGGTCCCACTCGAAGGCCAAAGGCCAATAAGGCTTCATTCGATCAGCGGCGCCTGGCCACCGGTAGGGCTAGTGCTGCGCAGCCAGGATGGCAAAGTCCTGCGCGTAGTCCTGCAGGGTTTGAACGGCTTTGCTGCGCTGCTCGGCCGTGGTGCTGTTGTGCAGGGCCGCAAAGGTTTTGCAGTTGTCGCGAGTCAGCCTTTCCTGGTAGCTCCGGTAGGCCGGATCGGGGGAGTTGACGGCTCTCTCCAGATAAGCCTGCACGACCGGTTTTGCCTTGTCCCCGGTCGACTGGCCGGCTATCAGGGGGGTCAGGCTTTGCAGGGCATCGCGCTGGCGGCGCTGGTGCTCCGCCAGCGAAACATTCGCATCGAACACCGAGTGCCTGATGCGCTCGCGCAGTACCGCCCGCTGTTTCTCCCCCAGCGTGCCGTACAGTATCTCGGCGCGGCTCACGGCCTTTTTGAAACGTTTCTCAAGCAGGGCGCCGGGCTTGCCATCGAGGAAGTCTTTGCGATAGTCTGTATTGAGTTTTGCGAATTTCTGTTTCAGGGCCTCCAGCTGTTCCTGCCCCAGCAGGCCGATCACCGGGCCCGCAGCAGGCACGGCACGGTCTGAAATAGCCTGCAATTTGTCCCGAACCTCGTCAAAAATGCTACAGGCTTGCGCCTCGTTGAGTTCGCCCGGCAGGAGGGCCTGCCATTTCTCCAGGGACTCGATATAGGCGGGAAGCTGGGTTTGCCGGTGCCACTGATGAACCCTGGCCAGTTCTTCCCGGACCCTGGGCGACTGCGTGCTGTTGAAGTCGAAGTAACCATGGAGTTGCCAGTAAGCCAGCTCGGTGGCCTGGTTGTAGGCAATTTTCACGGCGCTGCAGGCCTGCAGTGTTCCGGCCACCAGCAGCACGCCGATAATCTGCAGCAAGCGGCTCGGTTCTCGACCGGACGGGACCCGCCTTGCAAACTGAAAATTCACAGGAAACTTCATGGTCATTCCAGTTCCAGTTGATGTCGTCATCATGGCCGCGGGCAAGGGCACGCGGATGAAAAGCAGCTTACCCAAAGTGTTGCACCGTTTGGGCGGGAAGGCTTTGCTGGCACATGTCATCGAATGCGCCGCGTCCGTGTCAGCGCGCAAGGCAGTGGTGATTACCGGCCACGGGGCAGAAGCCGTCGAAGCTGCCTGCACCCGGTTGACGCAAGCTGCACCGTCGTCGGATTCAAAACTCGACCTGAAGTTCGCCCGCCAGGAGCCGCAGCTCGGCACCGGCCACGCCGTGCAGCAGGCGCTGCCGCTGCTTGCCGATGACGGCGTCACGCTGGTGCTGTCAGGCGACGTGCCACTCACGCAGGCGGCCACTCTCCAGGCGCTGATCGACCAGTGCGACGGCCAGCGCCTGGCGCTCCTTACCCTTACCATGGCCGACCCCACCGGCTACGGCCGCATCGTGCGGGCCGGCGCGGAGCCCTCGGCCCAGGTGCGCGCCATCGTTGAGCACAAGGACGCCAGCGCTGCCCAGCGCGAGATTCGCGAGATCTACAGCGGAATCATGGTTGTGCCCACCCGCCTCCTGCGCGCCTGGCTGGCCCGGCTCGACAACAAGAACGCGCAAGGCGAGTACTACCTCACCGACATCGTGAAGTTCGCGGTGGCCGACGGCGTAGCGGTGGTGGCTCACCAGATCACCGATGCCCCCCAGGTGGCTGGCGTCAACAGCCCTGTGCAGCTGGCCGAGCTCGAGCGCGTACACCAAAGCCGCGGGGCCGTGGCCCTGATGGAGCAAGGCGTGCGGCTGGCCGATCCGGCGCGGCTGGATGTGCGCGGCGCGCTCATTTGCGGTCAGGATGTCGAGATTGACGTGAACTGCCTCTTTGAAGGCGCCGTAAGCTTGGGCGACGGCGTGCGCATAGGCGCCAACTGCGTGATTGCGAATTGCGAGATTGCAGCCGGCGCGGTGATTCACCCCTTTACCCATATCGACGGCGAAAAACTTGGCGTAGAGGTCGGCGAAGGGGCCTTGGTGGGGCCTTTTGCGCGCTTGCGGCCCGGCGCGCAGCTGGGCGCCGAGGTGCACATCGGCAATTTTGTCGAAGTGAAAAACGCCACCCTGGCTAAGGGTGCCAAGGCCAACCACCTGGCCTACCTGGGCGACGCCACAGTCGGCGAGCGGGTCAACTACGGCGCCGGCAGCATCACCGCCAACTACGACGGAGCCAACAAGCACCGCACCGTGATCGAGGCCGACGTGCACATCGGCAGCAACTGCGTGCTGGTGGCGCCGGTGACGATAGGCAAGGGCGGCACGGTCGGTGCCGGCTCGACCATCACCAAGGACACGGCACCCGGTGCCCTGAGTGTGGCGCGCGGCAAACAGGCCAGCATTGCCGGCTGGCAGCGGCCGCTGAAAAACAAGGTTGCAAAGTAAACCCGGTTTATCGAGCTTCGGGAGTTGTCGTTGCTATTTAATACATAGCATACTGTGCCCGTATCTATTGGGCCAGATGCAGTTTTGGTTCAAACTTCGAGCGCTTGATGCTGAAAAACGCCTTGACGTTGCGCACATTGGCGTCGCCGGTAAACAGCCGCTGTGCGAGTGCCAGGTAGCCCGGCATGTCACGCACATGCACCACCATCACGAAGTCCGGCCCGGGTGAGACGCGGTAGCACTGCTGCACCGCTTCGTCTTGCACCACGCGCGCCTCAAACGCCTCCTGCTGTTCGGTGCCCTGCCGGTCCAGTGTGATTTCGGCGATAGCCGTCAGGCCGTGCCCGGTGAAAGCTGCCAGCTTGTCGGGACTGAGCAGCGCGATTTCACGCTCTACCAGCCCGGCGTCGCGCAGGCGTTTGACGCGACGCAGGCAGGTCGGCGGCGATATGTGCACGCGTTCGGCCAGCGCCTGGTTGCTCAGTGATGCATCGGTTTGCAAGCTCTCCAAGAGCTTGAGATCAAGCTCATCAATGTTTATTTGTTCCATTGAGCAAATATAAATGAAATTAAATTACTTTGTATGTCATTTGTGAAATTTAATTCCAATAACCAAGAAAAATCAATCACATAACAAAATAGCAAATACGTAGCATCACTGCATTGTTCTTCAGGAGGTTTTCATGTGCGGCATTGTTGCGTCAGTTTCGACACGAAATATTGTTCCCATCCTGGTGCAGGGTTTGCAGCGGCTCGAATACCGCGGTTATGACTCCTGTGGCGTCGCGGTATATGCCGGTGGCCTGAAGCGCGCGCGCAGCACCTCGCGCGTGGCCGAACTGCAGGAACAGGTGAGCGCCGACAAACTCGAAGGCGGCACCGGCATTGCCCACACCCGCTGGGCCACCCACGGCGCACCCGCCGTGCACAACGCCCACCCCCACTTCAGCCACGGTAGCGGCGCCGGCGCCACGGCGCGCGCCGGCAAAGTCGCGCTGGTGCACAACGGCATCATTGAAAACTACGAAGATCTGCGCAGCGGCCTCAAGGCCAAGGGGTATGTCTTCGACAGCCAGACCGACACCGAAGTCATCGTTCATTTGATGGACAGTCTGTACGACGGCGATTTGTTCGAAGCCCTCAAGGCCACCGTGGCGCAGTTGCACGGTGCCTACGCGATCGCTGCTTTCTGCAAGGACGAACCCCATCGCGTCGTCGGCGCACGCGCCGGTTCACCGTTGATCCTGGGCGTCGGCAAAGACAAGACCGAGAACTTCCTCGCCAGCGACGCCATGGCCCTGGCAGGCGTGACGGATCAGATCGTCTACCTTGAAGAAGGCGACATGGTCGACATACAGCTCGGTAAGTATTGGGTGCTCAACAAAGAAGGCAAGGCGGCGCAGCGCGAAGTCAAAACCGTGCACGCCCACAGCGGCGCCGCAGAGCTGGGCCCCTACCGCCACTACATGCAAAAAGAAATCTTCGAGCAGCCGCGCGCGATTGCCGACACGCTCGAAGGCGTGGAAGGCATCGTCCCCGAACTGTTCGGCGACGAGGCTTACCGCGTGTTCAAGGACATCGACTCGGTACTCATCCTGGCCTGCGGCACCAGCTACTACAGCGGTTGCGCGGCCAAGTACTGGCTTGAAGCCATTGCCGGCATCCCCACGCAAGTGGAAGTGGCCAGCGAATACCGCTACCGCAGCTCGGTGCCCAACCCCAGGACACTCGTCGTCACCATCACCCAGAGCGGTGAGACCGCCGACACCCTGGCCGCACTGCGCCACGCGCAAAGCCTGGGCATGACGCAAACACTGACCATCTGCAATGTGTCAACGTCGGCCATGGTGCGCGAGTGCAAGCTCGCCTACATCACGCGCGCCGGCGTGGAGATTGGTGTGGCCTCCACCAAGGCGTTTACCACCCAGCTTGCCGGCCTCTTCCTGTTGACCCTGGCCCTGGCCCAGAGCAAGGGCAAGCTCAGTGAGGAAGAAGAAGCCAGCCACCTGAAAGCCATGCGCCACCTGCCCGCAGCCCTGCAAGCCTTGCTGGCGCTTGAGCCACAAGTCATCAGCTGGGCCGAAGACTTTGCCAAGATGGAGAACGCGCTTTTCCTCGGCCGCGGCCTGCATTACCCCATTGCGCTTGAAGGCGCACTCAAGCTCAAAGAGATCAGCTACATCCACGCCGAAGCCTATCCGGCCGGTGAACTCAAACACGGCCCTCTGGCCCTGGTCACCAGCGAGATGCCCGTCGTCACCGTGGCGCCCAACGACGCTTTGCTCGAAAAACTCAAAAGCAATATGCAGGAAGTCCGCGCCCGCGGCGGCGTCCTCTACGTGCTGGCCGATGCCGACAGCCACATCGAAAGCGGCGAAGGCCTGCACGTGATCCGCATGCCTGAACACTACGGCGCGCTGAGCCCGCTGCTGCACGTGGTGCCGCTGCAGCTGTTGGCGTATCACACGGCGGTGGCACGCGGGACGGATGTAGACAAACCCCGCAATCTTGCAAAGAGCGTGACTGTCGAATGACAGTCACGGTGCGCGCAAGCGCGTATTTCGAGAAATTAAAGTCGTAAACATGGCCTCAAATGTCACCATGTGTCCCGCGCAGCCAGGCCGAATGCCCGGCGTCTCAGCCGCTGCGACGTGTCACGGGTTTTGGACCGCTCAAATGACGAGAAAGAAAAAGAGGCGGACTTGAAAAGGCTGGACGGCCTATTTCATCGCGCCGTAAACCATCGCCCGGAACTCGGCATGAACCGCTGCTCGCTCGGACGGGCGCAGTAGAAACAACACGCCGACGAGGCGATGCTTCGGATCCATGAAGTAGCGCGGGCCGGTGATGCCGCCCCAGAAGATGTCGCCCACGCTTCCGGGGAACACCGGGCCGCCGACCTGGGTGCGCACGGGGTTGAACAGGTTCCAGGAGTAACCGTCGCCAGGATGCGCCACGCCGCGCGTCGTGCCGATCTGGTCTGACATTGCCCATCGCACAGTGGCCGGCGAGAGAAGTCGGGTGCCGTCGAGCTCACCTTCATTGAGCACCATCTGAAGCGGCCGCGCGTAGTCGCTCGCCGTGGATGCAAGCCCCGCGCCACCGGAGAAACGCTTGGGTGGTTTGCTCACGTCGAGCCAGTCGAAGACCCATTGATCGGAGTCGTTCGCAAAGGGACGCGCCAACCGCGGCAGTGCCGCACCGCTGACGTGAAAGCTGGTGTCGCGCATCTTCAAAGGTTCCAGCACCAGCTCGCTCAAGGCCTTGTCCAGCGGTTTGTCCGTGACGCGCTCGATGATGTGCCCGAGCAGGTCCGTGGCGATCGAATACTCGAAAGACGAACCGGGCTCGAAGGCCAGCGGCAGCGCCGCCAGCTTGCGCATCATCTCGGGCGCGCCATCCACATCGATACGATCGATGCCCAATTCCCGGTAGCGGTCGCGCAAGGGGTTCTTCGGAAAGAAGAAGTAAGTGAAGCCGGCGCGGTGCGTCATCAGGTCATGCACGGTGGGCTGGCGCGCTGCCGCGACAAGTTCGCTCGTGGGGTTGCCGGTCGGGTCACGGCGCGCCACGCGCAGGTTGGCCAGCTCCGGGAGATAGGTGGCGATGGGCGCTATCACCTTCAACCGGTTTTCTTCGAACAGCCGCAACGCGGCAATGGTGGTGACCAGTTTGGTGGACGAGGCGATCGGGTGGATGCTGTTGGTGGCCATGTTCACGCCACGTTCCTTGTCGGCCCAGCCGACAGCTTCGTGGAGCAGCACCTTGCCGTCCTGCATCACCAGCACCACGGCGCCGGGAAAGCGGTTGCTTGCGACGTCGGCCTTGAGCCAGCTCGTGACCTTGCCCAGGCGAGCACCATCGACCTGGATTGGCGGCGCTTGCTGCGCCGTGGGCGCCGTAGCGCACGCTGTCAATCCCAGCGCCAGCGCCACGGCCAACAAGGATGGCCCGATGATCGAGCGGGCCGTGAGGTGCCAGTACGCCATGGCGCGAGTTTCGCCGCCGGCAAGAGAGTCGTTTTGCATTGTGTTGTCTCCAGGTGGCCGCAGTGCGCGTTTGCACCCTGAATCGGGTACTTCGCGGCGGTTCAGCGGGGATTTGGCGCGAATCCTGTAATGCCGTCTTTCAAAATTGCGATGCCCGCGCATCAGGAAAACCCTCTCGGCCCTCCTTGGCGGTTGTAAGGCTGCAGTCAGCGGCCGGTTTCCAGATTCGCTGATGCCCGCAACCCCCTTGACCGACGAGACCTGGCCCGGCTTGCCCCTGTTGCAATGCAACATGGACCCCGGCCTGTATGAACTCCATGTGCACACGCCCATGCTGGTGTTTCGCCACGATGTCGGCTCCCGGGTGGAAGCCCCCGACCAGAATGGACGCTGCGTGGCGTTTCGCCAGGCCCCGCAGCGGTTCGACCTGTTTGCGCAGGGCTTGCAGATGAATGCGGTGAGTGATCGGATCGCGACGATGAGCCTTGTCATCGCGTTGCCGCCTGAATGGTTGCCGATAGATCATGGCGGCGCGCAAGGGCGTTTTGACGTGCGCTCGCTCTATCAGTTTGCGGACCCTGAGTTGAGGCGCCTCGTTCGGCGCCTGACGACCTGCCACCGAAGTGGCTGGCCCCTGGGTTCCGTGTATTCCGAGGCGGTTTCCCGCACGCTCGTTGACAGGATCGTGAGGCTGCAGTTGGCGGCCGATGCGCGTCATCCGGACAGCGCCGGGCTCGATCGGCAGGCACGCGAATGGATCGAGAGGCTTGTCGATTCCAACTTGCAGGAGCCTCCGACAACGATGGCCATGGCCGCCACGCTTGGCATGGGCGTGGTGAGATTTGCCCGGGCGTTCAAGGCGACTTTCTCGGCGACGCCACATCAATACATCCAGGCGCGGCGCCTGAAGCATGCACAGGAGCTGCTTCACCGTACTGACGCGCCGCTCACCGCGATCGCGCTCGACACCGGCTTTGCGAGCCATGCGCATTTCTCTGCCGTCTTTCGAGCTACGACGGGCGTTACGCCCAGCAGCTACCGCCGGGAGGCTCTTCGGCTTGGATAGTCGGTCACAATCAAATCTACAGCTGCATTCGAGCAGGCCCTTTGGACGTTCTCTCGATGGAAGAGGTAAGCGACGTTGTCTGCCCAGCCCTGATACTCATGCCCAAACTAGTTCGAACTTGATCCACGGTTGCCAGCTCGCCTTGCTCCCGGGTGACGGCAGCAAAGGGCCGGAATGTTCACCCGCCGCGGCGGTGAGAAGTTTCCAGCCCCAGATCTAACCCCGGCGGCGCACACCGAGGCCGGGCACTAATGAAACGCCTACACAACAAGGCGTTCTTCATCCTACAGAACTGTTACAGACAGGAGCGACTATCTGAAGTATCTGGAGCAAACATGTCATATCCCACCTTGGTGGAGACCAGCGTAAGGAAGTTCTTTGAGCGATACGCGTCCCTTTTCAAACAGTCCCTCGGCGAGGACATAGACATGGATAAGGTCGCGTCGCTGTACGCCTCCGATTTCATAGCGGCCTCACCGGCTGGGGTCATGACCGGAAAGAACGGCGATCAACTCAAACAGGTCATGGAACAAGGCTATGCGCGCTATCGGGCGATAGGCACCAAGGAAATGCAGATACGCAATGTCGGCCTCTCCCCGATAGACGAACACCATTGCGTAGCCCATGTTGCGTGGACGGCAACCTATGCCCGGCAAGATCAGGCGGACGTCGCGATAGATTTTGACGTCCACTATCTTGTGCAGAAATTGGATGGAGAACCAAAGATATTTGGGTGGGTGTCAGGCGATGAGCAGGCGCTTTTAAGGCAGCACGGCATCATCTAGGTCCGTTTTCTGTTCACAGCCGAAGTTCAATTTCGCGCACCGTGGAGGATGGAGAGAAGGCTCATGCCACGTAGCGACGTAGTGTGACGTGATCATCACCCCCCCCCCACAATCTTGCGAAGGGCGTGACTGTCCAATGAAACATGCGCGGGGTTTCGATGTGTTGGGGCGTCGAAGCAACCGGGCACCGGCGTGGAAGCCGCGGCAAACCCCGGTGGCGACCACGCCGGTGACGGCGAGCATCGCCGCCATGTGGAGGCCTGCCGCTGCGAACGCCAGTGTCAGTGGTCCCGATCCCGTGATCTCCAGGACGGATGCGTCCCCTGCGCAAAGCGGAACCAGGGCTGGTACCAGCATCAGGCCGGCGCCGTGTACTGTGGACATCATGAACGACCAGAGCGCCAACCCGGCGTGTCCCGCCGGCACGCGCGCCACCTGGGGCATGCGGCCCGACAGGTGAGCGATCACGGTGACAGCAAACAAGCCGCCCGTCAGGACCTGGAGCACCACGCGATCCATCGCCACGCCCCATACCACCGCGCCGGCCACCAGCGCGACCGATGCGGTGTGCCCGATCGCAATCGGCACCAGAGCCCGCAGTGCCTGCGTCCGGTCGCGTGAGCGCATGCCCCAGGCTGCGGCCAACATCCAGCCGGTGGCCGGGTTCAGCCCATGAAGGGCGCCAACCCCTGCCACCACGAACCACGGCCAAAGGCTTGACATGATGCGCGCACCGGTCCGGGGCCGGTCAGGCCTTCGCGCTGCAGCACGAAACGACTTCAGGCGCGGGCGTGAATGCGGATACGGTTTCGTAGCGGTCGTGGTGGCGCACCCAGTCCATCTTGTAAAACCCGTCATGCTCATCCCGGCCCTTGGGCGTGAGGTCCAGCATGTTGTAGGTGCCCATCATCACCTCCACACCGCGCCCGTAGGTCGAGTAGGTGTGGAAGATTTCGCCCGCGTCGTCCTTGTAGAACAGGCTGATGCCGGGCGCTTCCTCGGCCGGGAACTCCACCATGCCGTAGTTATAGTTGACGGTGCCGTTGACCCGTTCTTCCGGTTTGAAGCTCACGTGAAAGTCGTAGTTGAAGTCGCTGCTGTTCGAAGAGGCCCACTTGAACTGCCAGCCCATGCGCCGGCGGAAGCGTTCGATCTCGGGCAGCGTCGCGCGCGAGACGGCCACAAAACTCACATCGCGGTGCTCCAGATGGACCTTCATCCCGGCCGTGTGGTCGGCCATGTAGGAGCAGCTCGGGCAACCCTGCTCCCAGCCCGGGCCGAACATGAAGTGCTGCACCATCAGCTGGCGGCGGCCTTCGAACAGGTCGGCGAGCGAGCGTTTGCCTTCGGGTGTGTCGAAGACATAGCTTTTCTCGATGCGGACCCAGGGGAGCGCACGGCGCTCGCCGGCGATCTGGTCGCGCAGGCGCGTCAGTTCTTTCTCCTGAGCCAGCAGCGTCTTGCGCTCGGCCAGCCATTTGTCTCTGGACACGATGGGGTGGTTCATGGGGTTCACGGTGGATGTTTCGGTCATGGTGGTGTTCATGGTGTTCTCCTGAGTAAGTAAGTGGGTGAATGGCAGGCGGTTTGGGATCAGGCGCTAGCCAGTTGTTCACGGCGCATCGCCGCCTGTACGGCAGGCCGGGCAGCGATGCGTGCCTGAAACGCCAGCAGCTTGGGGAAGGCCGACAGGTCAAGCTTGACGATATCGGCCCAGCGTGTGACGACAAACAGGTAGGCGTCGGTCACCGTGAAACGGTCGCCCAGCAGGAAAGGGGTTCGGCCAAGGGCGGCGTCTATCAGCCGGTAGTGTTTGTGCAGATGGGCTGTACGTGCACTGCGAACCTCGTCGCTGCAGGCCGGGTTAAACAGGGGCAGGTAAGCCTGGTGCAGCTCTGAATTGATGTACCCCAACATTTCCTGAAGGCGATAACGCGCCATGCTGCCGTTGACGGGCACCAGCTGCGCGTCAGGCTTCACGTCGGCGAGGTATTGCACGACGGCAGGGCCTTCCGTCAGCAGCGTGCCGTCGTCCAGCTGGAGGACGGGCACCAGACCCTTGAGGTTGATGGCGAGAAAGTCTTCGCCGTGTTCGGTGCGTTTGGCGACCAGGTCGACCTTCACGAGTTCAATGGACAAGCCAAGCTCATTGGCCACAATGTGCGGCGACAACGAACAGGCGGACGGGCTGTAGTAAAGCTTCATGGTCTTCTCCTTGGCTCGATGAGCCGTTTACATGGTTTGCGTTGCGTTGGTCGATGCGCTGCCCGACCCGGGCTGGTAACGGGTGCGCTCGTTATCGGCCGCAAGGCTGAATGGGGTTGTCAGCGCAAGGGCGTCATGCCTTGCGCTACTTTCTATGCGGCCTTGGGCCTGCGCACGGCGCGGACTTTGCCGCTCTTGCCACCGCCACAGTAAAAGAGGTCCGCACCGTCAGACTCCAGGCCGCTGACGCCGATGCCTTGCGGCATTTCGAGCCGCTCGATCACGGCGCCGCTTTTCGGGTCGATGCGGCGGATTTCGCTGTCGTCGCCTTCCCAGGTGCCGTGCCACAGCTCGCCGTCCACCCAGGTCACGCCGGTGACGAAGCGGTTGGATTCAATCGTGCGCTGGATGGCACCTGTCTTCGGGTCGACCTGGTGGATCTTTCGGTCGCGGTACTGGCCCACCCACAGGCTGCCTTCCGCCCAGGTCAGGCCCGAGTCGCTGCCGCTACCGGGCGCGGGGATGGACGCCACCACCTTGCCGGTGGCCGGGTCTATCTTGTCGATGCGTGTCTCGGCGATCTGGTAGAGGTGTTTGCCGTCGAATGCCGTGCCGGCGTCGCCAGCGCAGTCCAGCGTGCGCGTCTGCTCGCCGCTGGCGGGGTCGAAGGCGATCAGCTTCGCGCCGACGGCGGCCCAGACGCGCTGGCCGTCGTGGGTGACGCCGGCGACGTCATTGACGCCAGGAAAGCTGTACTCGCGAACGATCTCGGCGGCGTGCGCCTTGACTTCGGGTTTGTCGTTGAGGGTCTTGCGGGTCATCGTTGCTCCTTGTGTTGCACCGTCCATCGGCGCCATGGAGACAACTCTATCCAATCGGCAGCGAAGCAGGGAGTAACAAGATCGTCGTGAATCCCGCCAGCGGCGGCGCCAGCCAGCGCTGCGCCCGTGCTCGCCCGATGGAGCGCACCCGCCCGTCGGCCTCCAGATCGGCCAGCGCCCGCTGCACGGTGCGCTGGCTCGCCCCCAGCGCCAGCGACAGGGCCGAGGTGGACCAGGCCGCGCCGTCCGACAACAGCGCCACCAGCGAGGCCTGCTCGCCATCAATGGGCGGTGCCAGTACGGCGACGTCGCGGCCGCTGAGCGGCTTGAGGATAAAGCCCCGCTCGGTCGCCTCGATGGTTGCGAGCGTCTTGACCAGCGCGCGCAGGCGGCCGATTTCCACCCTCAGGCGCGCCCTGTGTGTTTCGTCAGGGTGCCTGGTGCGAAAGGCGGATTCGATCAGGGCTTCGCGGCTCACATCACCAGGCCATGCTTCGGCGAGTGAACGTGCCAGCGAGAACAGCACAGGCCGGCGAGCCAGTGGCCGCCACTGATCTCCGGCGCCCAGCCCCCGGCGGCAAGCGTCAACCACCAACACATCCGAGGCAAGGAGCGCCGAAACCTCGTCGAGGCGTAACGCCTGCTCGCCATCGACCGTGAGGCGCCGGGCGGCTGGACGATCAAGTGCGGCCCGCGCTTCTGTCACTTCAGCAATGAGCGCAGGAACCTGTGCGCGCTCGGCCGCCGCGTGTGCGCGCGCCAGCGCCATCCGCGCTTCACCGACGCGCAGTGAGCGTAACGCCAGTTCGGCGGCGGTCAGTTCAGCCACGGCTCTCAATGACGGCGGCAGGCCACGCGCATCAAGCTGTGCCAACGCGGCCGCTGCCTCGCTCAAGCGGCCCAGCAACAACAGCCGGCGTGCCGTGATGAGCCATGCCTGCATTGCGTTGCCACTGTCGGCATGGGCTTCCAATGTGGCCGCTGCTGCAGCCAGTGCACGTGGCGAACCGGTGAAGTCGCGCATGGCCAGCGCCACCTCGGCCTCCGCCACGATGCAGCGGGCACGTGCCAGTTCCTCATGGGTGCCAAAGCCGCGGGCAGCACGCTTCAGAAGCTCGCGGGCGCGCGGGTGCTCACCCAGTTGGGCCATGGCGATGCCGCGTAGGGCCAGCGCCGGCGGGTCGTCGCGCAGAGCCACCCGCTTGAGGGCGCCGAGCGCGTCGCCGGCGGCAAGCGCACGCGCGGAAGCGGTAATCAGGGAGTCCATGGCGCAAGGCTACACCACACTGCGGATGCCTCGACGGCCGTGACGAGTGCCGCGACAATGCACCCTTATCCCATTCAAGGAACTGTCGATGGACATTCTTTGCCAAGTCCTGGTTCACATGCGCGCGGGGCGATGGAACGAGGCACACCAACTCGTGCAGAGCGATGAGTCGCTGATGTCCGCCTGGCTGCACGGCATTTTGCATATTCAGGAGGGCGATCTGGAAGACGCGGAGTACTGGTACGGCAAGGCCGGCCGGAATTTTCGCAACCGCGGGACCCTGGATGAAGAGCTGGCCCTCTTTGAAGCAGAGTTGGTCAAATAAGCCAGCGAAGCTCAGAGCTGCCCCCAGCCCTGCCAGGCCGTGAACGCAGCGCCCAGTATCAGCATCAGGCCCACGGCCCGCGCTGCGATGGTTCCTGCGGCCGGCTGGTCGGCCAGCCACTGGCGCGCCTCTCCTGCGGCCAGCGCCAGGGCCCCGTACACCCCGACTTGCGTGAGTGCAATGATGAGCCCGAGTGCCACCGCCTGAGCCCACAGCGCGCCGTATTCGAGACGCAGGAACTGCGGAAAAATGGCAAGCATGAACAGGTAGGCCTTGGGGTTCAGCAGGCAGGTCAATGCCGCCTGGCGGAAGGTGCGCCAGGAGGAGGGCGTTCCGACAGCTGGCAGTGCACCAAAGACCGAAGTGCTGCGTATCAGCGACCAGCCTATCCAGGCGATGTAGGCGCTGCCCGCCAGCAGCATGACGCGGGCCACGCCGGGAACGAGTTGCAGCAGCAAGCCCAACCCCAGGACGCCGGCCACCACATGGCAAATACCGCCGGCCACAACGCCCGCAACCGCGAAGAGGCCCGAACGCCGCCCGCCGTTCAGCGAACTGGCCATGACAAAAGCCATGTCCATGCCCGGCAGGATGATGATGCCCAGCACCATCAGAAAAAACAGCCAGAGGTGAGCGAAGTGATCCATGGGTTGCCTTGTGTTGTTTGTGTTGTGCTTCAGTAGCGGGCTGTGGGGTAGACGGGGCGGGTGAGCGTCATCATCCAGTTGGGTTCCCAGTGACGGCCGCCATCCTGCGAGAACGCCTGTTCCCAGCGGGCGCTGCTCAATGTGACGTCCGACCAGGTCGAGCGCACCCGGATGGGCCGGCCCTCATGGGTGCCGATGCTTTCAAAGCGGCCGATGCCGTTGGCAAAGGCACCGAATACAGGCGGCTGAAGCGTACCGTTCCCGCTGTCTGTCCAGTAAATGCTCCACTGCCGGGTCTCCGGCTTGAAAAAACGCAGCGCCATGCCGGCCGGATTCCTGCCGTCCAGCACCAGGTCGTTCATGTTGCCCAGCCCGCCAAGCAGCAGTGCGCCGTCCTGGAATCCTTCAAGACTTTCCCATTCGGTGCAGCCTTGCAGGCACTTGCGCAGGCGCCGGTGATTGACCAGCCAGCGTCCGGTGATGAAGTTGAAATCGTGGCGGCCATCAGGGGGCGGGGTGAAGTCTTGGGTATCCGTCGGGGTCATGTTTGGCAGGAAGTCGGGTGGCCAGTGCCCGTCCCTGAGCACCGTGAAAATCAAGTCTAGAAAGGTAATAGGTCGATATCGGCCCTAATTACCAGCTAGACTTTTCCTCATGTACTCCCCTACAACACGCGTGCTCACCGTGCTGGAACTGTTGCAGGCCCATGGCCGGCTGACCGGGGCCGAACTGGCCCGGCGGCTGGAGGTGGACGGCCGCACCCTGCGCCGCTACATCGCCAAGCTTGAAGACCTGGGTATTCCGGTGGTGGCCGAGCGTGGCCGTTACGGCTGCTACAGCCTGATCGCCGGTTTCAAGCTGCCGCCCATGATGTTCACGGACGACGAAGCGCTGGCCCTGTCCATCGGCCTGGTCGCCGCGCGCGGCATGGGCCTGGCAGAAGCGGCTCCGGCCGTGCAGAGCGCACAAGCCAAACTCGAACGCGTGATGCCCGGCAATCTCAAAACCCGCATCCGCGCGCTGGCCGAAACGGTGACGCTGGACCTCAGCCGCTCGGTCGCGCCGGGCGACAACACGGCCTTGCTGGCACTGAGTGCCGCAGCGCACGGCTGGCAGCGTGTGCACCTGAGTTACCGGTCGGCCGATGGTGTGGATACCGAGCGGGAGTTCGATCCCTATGGCCTGGCCTACCGCGGTGGGCGCTGGTACGCGGTTGGCCTGTGCCATCTGCGCAAGGAACTGCGCTCGTTCCGGCTCGACCGCGTGCGGCAGGTCCAGCCCGTCAATGCCGTGTTCACGCCGCCGGCCGACTTCAATGCGGTGCAGCACCTGGCGCTGGGCCTGGCCACCATGCCGCGTGCCACCCCGGTGCGCGTGCTGCTGCTGACCGACCTGGAGACCGCGCAAAGGCAGCTACCTGAAAGCATGGGGGTGTTCCAGCCTGCCGGGCAGGGTGTGCTGCTGCACAGCCAGACGGACGACGTGTCCTGGTTTGCCCGGCAGCTGGCGCGCTTGCCCTTTGCTTTTGAGATCCAGGAGCCGCCGGCGCTGCGTGAAGCCCTGCATGCCTGGGCGCAACAGTTGCTGGAGCAGCATGCGTGAGTTCGGCTGAGTTGCTATAAAAACAGGAGCTGTCTTCGCCCGTCACATAAGGGCAGGAAACCGATTTCTCTTGAAGATTTCGCCACAATGGCCTCGCCGCGCACGGAGCGCGGAGTGAGGAACTGTTCGCTGCCAGGCGCTTCTGCACCGAAGGCCGGTCCGCAGGCCACCTTGAATTGTCACGAAGCGGCGCGATACTTGCATCGCAGCCGGCTGGCCCGCAACGGGAAACACAAAGGTGCGCATCATGATGGACGAATGGCGCGGAGTCTGGCGGTCTGCGTTGAAGCGCGAAGCGTTTTCACGCGGCATGCGTGTGCTGCTGGCGCTGGCCAGTGTGGTGTTTGGAGGCTGGTGGCTGAACCAGATGCAGGCAGTCATTCCCCTGCTGCTGGGCGTGATTGCAGGCGCCCTGGCTGAAAGTGACGACAGCTGGCGCGGCCAGATCCGCGCCCAGTTCACGACACTGCTGTGTTTTGCCGTGATGGCGCTGGTGGTGCAGGCCAGCCTGCCGTATCCCGGCCTGCTGGCGGTGGTGCTGGGGCTGGCGGCGTTCGGGCTCACCCTGCTCGGTGCGCTGGGCGAGCGCTACCGCGCGCTGGCCATCGCCACGCTGATCCTGGCAATCTACACCGCACTGGCGGCCGCGTCGCCATCTTCTGCTTCCTCGCCGTCCGGCCAACCCATGACGCATTGGCCGGTAGCCTGGCTGCTGGCCGGTGCAGCCTGGTACGGGCTGGTTTCCGTGCTGTGGGCGGCGGCTCTGCCCATGCTGCCTGTGCGGCAAAACATGGCCGGCCTGTACGAGGTGCTGGGCAGCTACCTGCGCTTGAAGGCCCGGCTGTTCGAGCCCGTGCGCGGCATCGACCTGGAACAGCGCCGCCTGGCGCTGGCGCTGCACAACGGCCGCGTGGTCGAGGCCCTCAACCTCGTCAAGGAAAGCCTGTTTATCCGCACGGAGCCGGGTCGCACGCCGGCATGGCTGGGCGAAGCGCTGCACCTGTACTTCGTGGCCCAGGACGTGCACGAGCGGATCACATCCTCGCACGAACATTACGACGTGCTGGCCAATGCCTTTTTCCACAGCGATGTGTTGTACCGCTGCCAGCGCGTGGTGGCGCTGCTGGGCCAGGACTGCCTCATGCTGGCGCAGGCTGTCGAGCCGCAGGGTGGGACGCCGGGCAGCGGCGCGACGGCGCGCGCCCTCGAAGACCTGGCGGCAGCCATCCGTCATGTCGAGGCACAGGAGGCAATGCCGGCAGCCGGGCCGCTGCGCGCATTGCGAGCCCTGGCGGCCAACCTGGATGGACTGCATCGCGTGCTGGGCAGCGCACTGGTGCCCCTTCCCGACCGCCTTCCCGCTGATGCCAGCCTGCTGGACCGGCACCCCCGCAGTGCGCGCGATGCCTGGCAGCGCGTGCGTGCGCAGTGGCGCTTGGCGTCGCCGCTGATGCGCCATGCGTTACGCATGAGTGTGGCGCTGGTGGCTGGTTATGCCGCTATGCTGGCCACGGGCGACAGTTATGGTTTCTGGATATTGCTGACCATTGTGTTTGTCTGCCAGCCCCAGTACGGCGCCACGCTGACGCGCCTGTTGCAGCGCATTTGGGGCACGGTGCTGGGCCTGGTGGTCGGCTGGGCGCTGCTGCGACTGTTTCCCGATGTGCTGGTGCAGTCGGCTTTCACAGTGGCGGCGGGGGCACTGTTTTTTGTCAGCCGCCACACCCGCTACATGCTGGCCACGGCGGCGGTGACCTCCCTGGTGCTGTTGTCATTCAACCAGGTGGGCGACGGCTTCGGGCTGATCGTGCCGCGCCTGCTGGATACGCTGGCCGGCAGCGTCATCTCGGGGCTGGCGGTGTGGCTGGTGCTGCCCAGCTGGCATTCGCGCCGGCTGCACGGCATGGCAGCGCAAGCCATGCGCACGCAGGCCCTGTACCTGAGCGAGATCATGGCGCAATACCGTGCCGGCAAGCAGGACCACCTGGCCTATCGGCTGGCACGGCGCAACGCGCACAACGCCGAGGCTGCCTTGTCCAGCGCCATGGACGCGGTGTTCCGGGAGCCGGTTTACGTGCGCCGCCATGCGGGCGCCGGCACACGTTTCCTGGTGCTGTCGCACACGCTGCTGAATTACCTGTCGGCCCTTGGCGCACATCGAAATCTGCCGCAGGAGCCGGACGGCGACGGTGCCGCAGCCCGCGCGGCAACCTGCCTGCTGGACGGCCTTGGCATGCTGGCCATCGCGCTGGAAACCGGCCGGGCCCTGCCGGTCCCGGCGACACCGGAGGAGGCGGCCTTGCTCGATGCGCTTTCGCGACCTGTCGATGCAGCGGGGGCGCAGCGCAAGCTGCAGTCGCCGCTGTTGCTGCTGGCCCTGCGCCTGTTGCCGCAGTTGCGTGAGCAGGCGGCCGGGCTGATGCCGGCAGCACCGGGCGGCGCTGCTGGTGGGGATGCCGGGGTGCTTGCACGGGCATGAGGAATTGCCGCCTCGCCACCCGGACGGAACCTGCTACCTCAAGAAAGCCCGAGAGCCCGGGTGCCTGGGGCTCCGTGCCTGGCGGTCCTCAGTTTTTTTCCACCGGGAAGATGTGCTACTAAAGTTAACTTTTTATGCAGTAAATCGAGAAAAAATATCTTTGATGATCTTGAAAAGGATAGGAAACCGGCGAGCAACAACCTCTGAATGACCAGTTCGTCTTTGCATCGGTTCGCCAAGTTCACCGTGTAGCGGGACCTGTGCATCTAAGCGTGGAGCGAGGAAGGATAGCGTGCTACCGATTTTCCCGACATCGGAAAACAACAGTCGAAAAATATAGTGACCGAGTCACATTGTTTGAAATGGGTTCAAACATACACTGCGCCACGGAGGAGCAACTGTGGGTTGCAAGGGCTACCAGGTGTTCCTCCAAACAAAAAACGCCGCGATGATCAATCAAACGCAGCTGGCAGAGGCTCGCAACAAAGTTGTGAGAAGGGGAGGAAACACATGCAAGACATTGAGCCGCGAGAGCTTGTTTGGGCGTTGGGATCTTGCTGTGCGCTTCACGGCAAACCCTTCGATGCTGGCCTACTTCTAAAGCAGCATGCTCCGCCATACACCGCAGCCACCTTGGTTACCGCTTCGCGCGCCGTGGGTTTTCAGGTGCGGCTGTTGGAGGTGGTCTTAGCTGAGCTAGCAAGTATTTCAACAACCGTTCTTCTCCTACTTCGACCGGCGGAGGGACAGCCGGGTCTTGGCCTCCTGGTCAGTGCAGACGCCAAAAATATCAGCTGGATACCTGCAGGATCAAGTGATCCGCGCACGCAATCACTGCTCGAATTTGAAACGCAATACAGCGGTAAGGTGCTGATCCTTCAATCGCAGGTAGAGGCTGTCAGTGACCCAGATCAACCTCAGGCGGGGGCACAGTCTTTCGGTTTTCGGTGGTTTGTGCCCGAACTTCTCAAGCACCGGAAAGTCTGGCGCGACGTGCTTTGGGCTTCACTGGTGCTGCAATTGCTGGCCTTGGGGTTACCGCTCTTTACGCAGGCAATTATTGACAAGGTCATTGTCCACCAGACGCAGAGCACACTGATCGCCATTGCAATTGGCATGGCTATCTTCATGGTGGCCACTGCCATTCTCACCTGGGTACGCCAGTATCTTGTGTTGCACACGGGCAATCGGGTGGACGCGGTGCTGGCGGCTGAGGTGTTTGATCACCTGTTCAAGCTTCCTCCACGCTATTTCCAGAACCGCCCCACTGGCGTCGTTGCTGCGCGCCTGAACGGGGTAGAAACCATTCGCGAGTTTGTAAGTTCCGCGGCCGTGACCCTGGTTCTGGACCTGCCGTTCATGCTGATTGCTGTGGGCGTGATGTTCTATTACTCCGTGCCATTGACATTGATAGCGCTCGGCATTCTTGCGGTCATCGGCATCTTGTCGGTGCTGGTCGCGCCTGTCTTTCAAACACGACTGAACGAGCAGTTCATGATGGGCGCGCGCAACCAGGCTTTTGTGACTGAATACATAGCCGGTTTTGAGACGGTCAAGAGCCTGCAGTTTGAGCCGCAGCTTAAAGCCAGGTATTCGGGTTACCTGGCGACCTACCTTCAATCCGGTTTCAAGACCAAGCAGATTGGCAATACCTACAACGTTATCGCCTCCACCCTGGAACAGATGATGACTTTGCTCATCCTGCTGGTGGGGGCATGGATTGTGATGAACCCGCCAACTGACGGCAAGGGAGCCGTTTTCACGATCGGCATGCTGGTGGCGTTTCAAATGTTCGCCGGCAAGCTGAGCCAGCCCATGATGCGTTTGGTCGGCTTGTGGCAGCAGTTCCAGCAGGCGAGCCTTGCAGTTGCTCGCCTGGGGGATCTGATGAACGCGCCCGTTGAGCCCTACAGCCTGACGCCCGGCCGGCAAGGCGCGGGGCAGGGCCGCATAGAGATTGAGCGCATTGCCTTTCGTTATGCCGACGATCTTCCCTATTTGTACGAAGACTTGAGCCTGATTATCGAGCCCGGTCGCACAGTTGCACTGATGGGTCCGAGCGGGTCGGGAAAGAGTACCCTGGCCAAACTGCTGCAAGGTTTTTACTGGCCCACCAATGGCCAGATAAAGCTTGATGGAATTGACATTCGGCATATGAGCGCCAATGAATTGCGGTCAACCTTCGGTGTGGTCCCGCAAGAAACCGTGTTGTTCAGCGGCACCATATATGACAACCTTGCTCTGGCCAATCCGCATGCCACCTTTGAGCAGGTGGTGCAAGCCTGCAAGATGGCCGAGATTCATGCGACGGTTGAGGCTCTTCCGCAAGGTTATCAAACGCCCATCGGAGAACGGGGTGCCGGCTTGTCGGGCGGCCAGAAGCAGCGTCTCGCGATTGCGCGCGCGTTGCTCAAGCGGCCCAAGGTCCTGATTTTCGATGAGGCCACCAGCGCACTGGATGCAGAGACCGCCGAGCATTTTGCCAAGACGATCAACGCGCTCAAAGGCAAAGTGACCATGATATTCATTACGCATGCGTTGCCGAAGAGCTTGCGCATTGATGAGGCGGTGCACCTGAGCAAGGACGGAGTCAGGCAATTGCAGGCCATGCCGACGCAGGTGCCGCATGGCTAAGCCCCTGCGCGTCCTGATTGCATGGGAATTAGGTGCGCATCTGGGGCATGTGATGAAGCTCAAGCCCATCGTGATGGAGCTTCTCGCGCGGGGGCACCAGGTCACGCTGGTTGTGCCGGACGTCAAGGCGGCAAGGCCTCACATTACCGAGAATGAAAAATTGCAATGGGAGCATGGTCCGAGTTGCAGCGTGCCGGATGACTACGCGCCCGGGTCCTATGCGGAAATGATCGAGTGTTGCGTCCTTCCCAGCGATGCCGCTGCAACCCAGTTCGCGCTGACCTGGCAGCGTCTGATGGCGCGAGCCAGGCCCGACACCATGCTTGCAGAACACGCGCCCGGCGCATTGCTTGCAGCCAGGCTGCACCAATTGCCTCTCTTGCACTTGGCGGACGGCTGGAGCTTGCCCCCAGTGGGCAGGCCTCACGCCGAGCTTGTCCAATTGCCCTTGCTTGAAAAAACCACGTCTGAAACCAGAACGCAGGCCTTCAGTGACGCATCGAAGCGCGAGGGTGTGCTTGTTGCGCGCATCAATAGCTTGCTCAAGCAGGTCAACGTGGGGTTACTCAAAAATCTGGGCGATCTTTATTCCGGTGCCTCCGTTTCCTTGCTGTGTACTTTTCCTGAGCTTGATCACTTTGGGGCGCGGCGGCATGCCAAGTATGTTGGCCCCTTGTCCGGAGTGGCCGAAGGCGTGGCTTTGCGCTGGCCTGATAGAAAAGTTGACGCAGATTTGGCTTCGCAGCGCCGACGCGTATTTGTGTACCTGCAACCGCACCCGACAAATATCGCCTTGCTTCGCCTCTTGCGCAGCCTTGGGGCAGATGTCATTGCTTACCTGCCCCAAGCGAAGCCGGAGGCAGTGAAAAAATTCAACTCTGCACGCACACAAATCTCGGCGCTACCCGTGTGCATGGACCTTATCCTGGGTGAAGCAGACCTGGTCGTCAGCAACGGTGGGCATGGCCTGCTTTGCACATCACTGCTTGCAGGTGTGCCCCTGCTGGTGCTGCCTACCCAGCGGGAGCAAGCCTTGCTGGCATTGCGTTCCAGCGCAACAGGCGCAGTGTTTGCTGCAAGTCAAGCGGAGTTTGGGGTGGAGCTCCAGGCGCTGGCAAGCCAATTGCTGGAGAACCCTCAGGCCAGGCAGGCAGCCCTTGCCTTTGCCAGGAAGTACAGCAGGCATGACTCTTCCGTTGTCGTCCGAAAAATTGCCAATACCCTCGAGAAGTTAAGTTTGAATGGTCGGACAACAACCGTGCCGACCGCTGCCTCTTTTACAGCACCGCTGCCATTGGCGCAAATTGAAATCACCACAAAATGCAACTTCGAGTGCTTCTATTGCGCGGGCCGCCATATGAAGCAGGAGAACATGCCGTGGGAGCGCTTCGAGCAAGTGCTTGAAAGATTGGGCTCGCTGCCCCACAAGGTTTCCTTGCAAGGTGAAGGAGAACCGACAGCGCACCCTGAGTTCTGGCGCATGGTTGACCGGGTGATTGCCTTGGGGCACCAGCCCTACACCATCACCAATGCCAGCCTCATTGACGTACCGCAAACCGCGCTGAAGTTTGCATCCATCGGTGTGTCCCTGGACACGCTGGACGAAGCCGAAGCCCAGCGCATCGGCCGCTACAAGCTGCCCAACGTGTTGGCGCGGCTGCAGGCATTGGTGCAGGAAATGGGGCCGGAAAGGGTCACCGTGCACACGGTTGCCTATGGTCAAGAGCTGGGGCCTGTGGCCAGTTTCGTGCAGGCGCTAGGCACAGAACATCTTGTTCAGCCGCTTCAGACAAAACCCGACTACGCCAGGCACTACGCGGCCGAATCTCCCGTCACGTTCTGGCAGCACGCGAAGCAATGCCAGTACCTTGAGCAACCACTGATGCGCTATTTCGCGGTGGACGGCCGCGAGGCGCCGTGCTGCTATATCAAAGACATGAGCATGTTTGACACCGCGCAACATTTGCGTACCGAATTGGCCGAAGGAAAGGTGCCCGCTACCTGCATCGGTTGCCGCGAGATTGCAACACCGAGGATTGAAGATGGACGGCACTCACGCTCGTCGATGTTTGTGAGACGAGAAACTCAAGAGGAAAGCTGAATGACACGACATTCTTATTGGATCACACTGGTGTTTTCGCTGCTCCAACTCGCGGGCTGCGGCGAAACAAACGTCTCATGGAAAGAGGACGTCCAACTCAGTAGCGGCGAAATGATTGTTGTAAGGCGCACTGCTAAGACGAAAGCCTTTGGCGAAATAGCTGGACCGGGTGGTTGGGAGAACAAAGGCATGACCGTGGAAATCGTCATGCCGACACTAAAGGATAAACCGCCGATATGGGACTTTCCATTCGTTCCACTGCTTTTCGACCGCGACTCTCAGACAAACCAATGGTTCATGGTCTCTACTTTTTACAGTTGCGAGAGCTGGTATGAGCTGGGCCGCCCCAAGCTGCCCTACGTTGAATACCGTCTGAGGGATGGGCAATGGGTATCGCAGCCCTTGTCGGTTGGCCTGATTGGAAAGCCCGCAAATATGCTTACGACCATACGCTCCGGCGGTGAGCCAGATCACACCATAGCGACTAAAGCGGCCATTGAGAGCGACCCTGCGATTGGGACTTCGTATCGCAAAATTGTTGCCAATTGGGCAACAAGCTGCTGATCAAATTAGAAAATCAACGTAATAACGGGAGAGAACACCACCATGGCTACAGATAAAGAATTTGCGCAACTTGCCAATCGTGTCTATAACAGAACTAGAGACAATCGCACTCCGGTTCCGACGGGATGGACAGAAGTCAAATGGCTGCGCGATGCGGCCTACAGCGGATTTTCTGCAGGCGTCTATAAGAAAGGTAATGAGATCGTCATTTCGTACACCGGCACCAATGAAGGTAAAGCCGCAGACTTTCTGTTGGCGAATATTCCCATTGGTCGTGGCGCCACGTCGGCGCAAGTAAACGAAGCGATGAGGATTTACTACGAGACGAAAGCAGCCAATCCTGGCGCGACCATCAGTTTTACTGGGCACAGTTTGGGTGGGGGCCTAGCTTCCATGATGGCTGTATTTTTTGACAAGGAAGCGGTCATCTTCGATGCTGCCCCTTTTGAACTGGGTGCACGCAATCTTGAGTCCCTCATCAAATATCGTGCATGGGCACTGCTAAATGGCTTTTCTGATGCCGCATTCAACAGCTATGCAACCAGCATAGACCTCGCAGATTTCACTGCTCGAGAAAGCAATGTGCGCTCTATCGCGCTAGAAAACGAAATCTTGGGTGTATTGCGTGCCGTGGCGCCGACTATCTATGGCGGTATTGAGCAAGTCGTTCCTATAGGGCAGCAGACGCTACTCAGTGGAAGCGTCCTCTCAAATACTGCAGCACGTGTTGAACTTCACTCAATGACGCTATTGGCGTCTATGCTTACTTCAGAAAGCTTTGCGCAAGCCGTGAAGAAAAATCCGGAGTCGCTATCAGCTTTTTTTGACTCCACTTTATATAAAAAGAACCCGGAAACTTCAACTACCGCTAACTTTCTGGACAAGCTGTACATTGCCCAAGTATCTAACCCTGCAATACCGCTGCTAGATCGTTTTGGTAGTGATCTGCAGCGTCTGGGCGCCGATGGAATGGTAGCGCAAGGCGGTGTCCTGAAAGCCCTGACGATTGCAGCCATGGAGTACTACTACTTCAATGATGCCGCAAGCGCAACGCAACTGTTCAACAACGACAACAACGGCATCCACCTCAATCTATCCGATCTAGGCATCGAGAAAGGTAAAAGCAAAGCTCTGCCACTGCTGGTCAAAGCCATGCGGCCATTCCTGGGGGGCGAAGACTTCAGCGAGGGTGAACTTTATGCCCAGGACGCGTGGCATATCCAGTCCGGCACCAGCGGCATGATCTGGTCGGGCGGCAGTGATATCGCACGTGACCTGGCCATTGGCGGTGCGCAGACGGACGTGCTCGATGGCGGTGGCGGTGCCGACCTGCTGATCGGAGGCGCCGGAGCCGACTTCTTGACCGGAGGTGCTGGCACCGACATTCTGGTAGGTGGCGTTGATGCGGACGTGCTCAAGGGGGGTACCGGCAATGACAAATTGTTGGGCGGGACGGGTGCAGACATCTACCAATTCACGTCTGGCGATGGCAAGGACACCATTGCAGACAGTGACGGTTTAGGTTCAGTCGTACTGAACGGCAACACCTTGGCAATTGCCCAAGCCTTTGGTGAGCGCGACAAATGGAAAGACGCCAATGGCGTGATTTATCAATTCAATCGCAAAGAGAGTGACACCAAAGGCTGGCTCACCATCAAGGCGGGTGATACGGGAGACGAGATCACCATCAACGACTTTGACCTGACAAAGGCCCGGGCGGATGGCTATCTAGGCATCAAATTGAAAAGCGACCCCAAGGTGGCAGTCGTAACGGATGCGGGCACCAATTTCTGGAGTGACTTCAATGCCAATCTCTCCAGTCTTGAGGGACAGGAGGCCAACATCGCCGAAGGCACAGGCAAAACCTTTACCGTTTATTTGAATGCAGCGGCCGGCCAGGGTGACACCATCACTCTTTCGATGGCCAGTCTTGGAGACAAATTCAAAGCCATCCTGGGCGACACCACCGTAGACGCAGACGGCGCCGTCATCACTCTGGCCGAAGGCCAGACCCAGGTGTCCTTTGCCTTGGTGCAAGAAGGCGAAGTCACCAGCGACGGTAGCGCAGGTTTGAGCGTCAGCTACCAAGGCGAGGACAGCGCAGCCGAAAGCAACACCTTCACCCTCAACCTCCAAGACACAGGCGAGATAGCCCGCACCTACAACGGCGACCAGCGCGCCAAGCTGATAGGTACAGAGATTGACCTGAACATCACCCCCGATAAACCCAGCTTCGGCACCTACAAATGGAGCGCCACCAGCTGGGCCAACGATGGCACCTTGAACGGCGGTATTGAAGAAGCAGACTTTGCCGATGTGATCTACGCCGGTAGCGGCAACGACAAAATCAACGGCAAAGGCGGCAACGACGCCCTGAGTGGCGGCGCCGGCAACGACGAGATAGACGGCGGCGAAGGTAACGACATGATTGCCGGCGGTACCGGCTCAGACGACATACAAGGCGGTGCTGGTAACGACTACATCAGCACCAGCTCCCCGCTGGCGGCCCCGCAGCGGCTCAAACCCACCGACAGCTGGAGCCCGCCAGCGGGTGAAGAAGTCAAGGTATCGAGTGCCACCTGGGGCGTGTACATCGGCGAAGAAGCCGGCGGCGGCAAAGTCACCATCTGGGCGGGCATAGGCAATACCGATACCGGCAGCACAGAGGGCGACGTGGTCGACGGCGGGGCCGGCAAAGACGACATCATTGCCAGCTGGGGTGATGACCGGGTGCAAGGTGGTGACGGCGACGACCGCATTGATGGCCTGGCCGGAGACGACGTGCTCGAAGGCGGTGATGGCGACGACAACATCAGCGCCGACGGCATCACCAAGGAAGGTTATCTCAACAGCGTGGCAGCCGTTAACCATGGCGCAGACTTTGTGGATGGCGGCGAAGGCAAAGACAACCTCAACGGCGGCGGCAAAGACGACCAGCTGTTTGGCGGCGCGGGGGACGACTTTCTGGTAGGCGACAGCGCTGGCAAGACCGACGGCGAGTACTACGTTGAGCTGCAATACCACGGCCAGGACTACCTGGATGGTGAAGACGGCGACGACTACCTGGAGGGTGGCGGCAAAGAAGACACCCTGTACGGCGGCGCGGGCGCAGACAGCCTGTGGGGTGACACCGGCGCAGACAACATCGTCAATGAGTCAGACAACGCCCTGATGTGGGCCAACGACTACCTCGACGGCGAAGACGGTGATGACCAGCTGGTCGGTGGCGGCAAAGACGACACCCTGTACGGTGGCAGTGGCGACGACAAGCTCTTTGGGGATGAGCAAAACATAGCGCTCAAGGCCGAGTTCCAGGGGCAGGACTACCTTGACGGTGAGGACGGCGACGACTACCTGGAGGGCGGCGGCAAGGCCGACATCCTGTTTGGCGGCAAGGGCAAAGACAACCTCTGGGGCGACGCCTCAACAGACGCGCTGGCGGGTGCAGACCATGGCGATGACTACCTCGATGGCGAGGAAGATGATGACTCGCTGGTGGGCAATGGCGGTGCTGACACCTTGTATGGCGGAGCCGGCAAAGACAATTTATTCGGTGATGACTCTGGCAGCAACCTTGCGGGTGAGTTTCATGGTGCGGACTACCTGGATGGGGAGGGCGATGATGACTATCTCGAAGGCGGTGGTGGCAGCGACACACTGATAGGTGGTGCAGGCGCCGACACGTTGATTGGTGACATGCAAGGCGCCACACTGGCTGCGCAGTACCACGGTGACGACACGCTTGACGGAGGCGAGGGTGATGACACCCTGCTGGGCGGCGGTGGCAACGACACCTTGATCGGCGGTATAGGGGCAGACTTCCTGAGTGGCGACGACTCGCTTTCATCGAATGAAGCCGGTGAATACACGGGCGATGACACCATTGACGGTGGTGAGGGCAATGACACGGTGCTGGGCGGCAAGGGCAACGACACCATCACCGGCGGCGCGGGCGATGACATGCTGTTTGGTGGTGAGGGGGACGACACCATCTCCGGCGGTGACGGCAACGACATTTTGGCGGGCGGCAAGGGCGTCAACACGCTTGACGGCGGCGCGGGAGATGACGGGTATTACTTCACCCGAGGTGATGGCTTCATGACCATCACCGACAGCGGGGGGCAAAACACCCTGTGGCTCAAACCGGGCATAGGTATTGACGACATCAAGTTCAGCCTGGGCAGCCTGAAAATTACCAACGGCACGCCGGGCGACGAGATTCACATTGAAGGCTTTGACCCGAGTGATGCGCTCGGCAGCAGCGCGGTACAGCGTGTTGTGTTTGAAGGCACCGGGCGGCTCTACACCATGGCGGAGTTGCTGCAGACCATTGGGTTTGACCTGGAGGGTACGCCCCAGGCTGACAGCATGGTGGGTACCAGTTTGAACGACCGCATCAATGCGCTGGATGACAACGACGCCATTACCGCGCTGGCTGGCAATGACGTGGTGAATGCCGGGGCCGGTGACGACTATGTGGATGCGGGTGATGGCGCCGACACGGTGAATGCGGGTGAAGGTATTGACATGGTGCTGGGCGGTGAAGGAAACGACACGCTGCTTGGTGGGGCCGGCAACGATGTGCTGCACGGCGAAGCCGGGGACGACACCCTTGACGGGGGTGCAGACGATGACGAACTGCAGGGAGGTACTGGCAGTGACCTTATGTCCGGTGGCGATGGCGTTGACTTGTTGGATGGGGGCGATGGCGCTGACGTGATTAATGCGGGCAATGGCGCGGACACCGCACTGGGTGGCGAAGGAAACGATACGCTGCTTGGCGGAGCCGGCAACGATGTGCTGTACGGCGAAGCCGGGGACGACACACTTGACGGGGGCGCAAACGATGACGAACTGCAGGGAGGTACTGGCAGTGACCTTATGTCCGGTGGCGATGGCGTTGACCTGTTGGATGGTGGTGAAGGAAACGACACGCTGCGGGGCGGCCTGGGCGACGACTTTCTTGAAGGACAAGCGGGCAGTGATGCCCTGTTCGGTGAAGATGGCGATGACGTACTTCTGGGCGGCGCCGGTAACGACGAGCTGTCCGGCGGGGAGAGTGATGACCAGCTGGACGGGGGAGATGGGGCCGACCTGCTGCTGGGCGGGGAAGGCAATGACGCGCTTCAAGGGGGCTTGGGCGCAGACACTCTGGATGGGGGTGAGGGCACCGATTTGCTGCAAGGGGGTGCAGGCGACGATGTTTACCTGCTTCGCAGTGCAGACCAAATCGTTCTGGAGCTGGCTGACGAAGGCGTCGATCTGGTGCAAACAGAAAACACGGCCACGCTGACTGACCATGTTGAGAACCTGCTGTTGACGGGTGACCAAGCGGTCAATGGGACCGGCAATACGTTGGACAACGTGTTGACCGGCAACAGCGCAGGCAACTCGCTTGCGGGCGGAGCGGGAAATGACTCGCTTAACGGTGGTGGTGGAGACGATTTTCTGGACGGCGGCGAGGATGCCGACGTGATGGTGGGTGGCGCTGGCAGCGACACTTACCTGGTCGATAGCAGCGACGATCAGATCATTGAAGCCGCGCCGCGCCGGATGTTGCGTGTGGAGACGCCGCCCGGGCTACAGGACCTGTTGCAGCAGGGCTGGGTGCTGGAATCCGCTCCCGACCTGAGTGGCTGGACGATGCATCCATCAGGCGGTAGCTGGGTGGCTCCCGATCAGCCGGGGTATCGCCTGCAAGCGCAGGAGGCTGTTTATACCCTTGGCAACCCGGTCACTGGTGAAGTCTCCGATCTGCCTTTGACGTTGGACCCCTTCTTTGACGGCGACTTCGACCAGGTTATTAGTTCCTTCAGCTACTCACTGAGTGCGGGCTTGGAGGGCCTGATTCTTTCCGGCAGCGCTGACATTGATGGCAGCGGCAACCAGTCCAGCAACGAGATCATCGGCAACTCGGGCAACAACGTGCTCAAAGGCACGTCGCTCAACGGCTTGGTTGACGTTTATGCGCCATCGACAGGACGCATTCTTTTTTATGAAGGAAACAGACTTTTTGCGCCACGCAATGACCTGGAAGAAAGCCTGATAGACCGTTTTTACCGCGCAGAGTTTGAGCAACAACTGACCCTCTGGCAGGGTGGAATTATTGACGGCGAAGGAAACGCCTTTACCAACGTCACCCCGGGCGAAGGTGATGAGCTGTACGGCGAAGATGGCGACGACCAGCTATTTGGCAGTCTGGACAACGACTTTCTGGACGGTGGTGCGGGCAACGACTACATGTTTGGCGGCGGCGGCTCGGATGCGATGTATGGCGGGTCTGGAGACGACTTCTACGATCTGAGCAATTTGGGTTCTTTCAGCATTCTCAATCTGATCGGCTACGACGACACCGGCACGCCGATGCTTCAGGAGTATTTTGACGAGGGCGTTGATACCGTACTCAGTGGAAAAGATTTTGTTCTGGGTGATCACTTTGAAAATCTCACGCTTGCCGAAGGTGCGTACTTTGGTACAGGAAACGAGCTTGACAATGTACTGACCGCCAACAACGGTGGCAGCACCCTGCATGGTTTGGCAGGGGATGACACGCTTCTTGGCGGGCACAGCGGTGACTACCTGGACGGTGGCGACGGGGCGGACCTGATGGTAGGCGGCTATGGATACGACACCTACATCGTTGATAACGTGGATGACACCGTGGTTGAAACCGAGTGGAGCTACGAGGGTGGCGTGGATCTGGTGGAAACCAGCCTTACTTCTTACACGCTGGGGGCCAACCTTGAAAATCTGACGCTGGCCGGGTCTGCCGATGCAGATGGTTTTGGCAACGAATTCGACAACGTGATTACCGGCAACGGATACAGCAACCACTTGGTGGGTAGCGCTGGCAATGACACGCTGTACGGCGGGGAAGGTGATGACATCCTTGACGGCGGCCTTGGCGACGACACTTACTACGTTGACAGTTCAAGCGATGTAGCCGATGAGTCGACTGGCGACGGCACCGACTGGGTTGTCAGCAGCGCTGACACCTTCACTTTGGGCGACGGACTGGACAATCTACGGCTTGACGATGGCATAACCGGAATCGGCAATGCGCTGCACAATATTCTGCTGGGCGATAGCAACAACAACCTGTTAGTGGGCATGGCTGGCAATGATGTTCTGGAAGGCGGCGAAGGCCGGGATACGCTGATCGGTGGTGAAGGGGATGAGACCTACACTGTCAACGTCAGCAAGTCCAGGACTTGGAATGGTCCGGGCCATCTGGAAGACGAGGTGATTGAGGAGGCCGGGGAAGGCCTGGATACGATGGTGCTGCGGAGTGTTGACCAAGGTTGGTCAGGCACCTGGGGCGCCCTCATTGATCCGGGATCTGCGGAGATTGTCGTGCCGGATCATGTGGAAAACCTGGATGGTTCTGCATTGCTGGCCAAGCTTTCGATCACGGGAAATTCCGAGAACAACCGCATTGTGGGCGGTTCCGGGCAAGACGACATTGCTGGTGGTGCGGGTGATGATGTCATTCTGGGTGATGTCGGCATACCCGGGCAAACTGCTTTTGTGGGCTCAGAGGCTGCGTCTGCAATGGACGACTTTCTATATGGCCTGGTACTGACGCCCCTGCCTGGTCTGGTGGACTGGAATGCCCTGCGCAGCCAATTCGGCATTCTGGATGCCTTGCCTGCGGATGCGGACCCTGCCGAATATGTGGCGCTGCAGATGGTTGCGCAGCTCCCTGATGGCTCAACGCTGCAAAGCACGATTTTCTGGCCCCGTGACGCATGGCACGCTGACTATGGGCCATGGGAAGGCGGAGAGCAAGGGTACAGCGATCCCTGGTCAGAGACTGGCAACACCCTTCTAGTTGATGCACAAGGCCTGGTGACCGTTGAGGTTGCTGCGGGTACTTATTTCAGTTTTTCCGACTCGATGGCGAATTGGTCTCAGCGTCCGAGCGCCATATGGGAATCATTTAGACAACAATTCGGCGTGCAGGATGTTTTCAGCAGCGAGCCGGCTTCGGGTTATGTGCGCGTGCAATCCACAAACTTCCCTGGCATTCGCAATTGGGGCGAGGTGATAGCAAAAGACTGGCCAGTTTATACGTTACCTTTCACGGTGCGGGACCTCCTCGCTTCCGCGATTATCACCGTCCACAGCGACACTTTGCATGGCGATGGCGGTAACGATGTAATGGACGGCGGGCGCGGGAGTGACACGCTGTATGGCGGTGATGGTGATGACGAATTGCGCGGCGGGGACGATGCCTTTGTTACCATCACCTCCAGCGTGCTCCAAAACGGCGAGGGTATCTACGGCACCGCGCTAAGCACCTACACCGCACCTGACAACAATGACTTCCTTGATGGCGGCAGTGGAAACGATTACATCGATGGCCAGGCCGGCAACGACGAGATTCTGGGCGGGGATGGCGACGACGATCTGTATGGCGGCGACGACAACAGTGTTCAAGGCGGCAGTGGGTATGGTGGCGGTGGCCCAGTGGGTCTTCTGGCGCAGGCGCAGAGCCAGTACGCCGGTTACGGTGGCTATGGCGGGGCGATTCGCTACTACTCAAACGAAGACCTCATTTTGGGAGGCCAGGGCAATGACCGAATTGATGGCGGCTCCGGCAACGACGAACTTTTCGGTGGCTCGGGCAACGACGAGATTCGTGGCGGCGCCGATGGTTGGATAGACACCTCGAACGACGACTACCTCGATGGTGGCGAGGGGTTGGATACGCTCATTGGTGAGAGCGGAAATGACACCTACATTGTTGACGGAACATCCGTTGAAAATCCGGACGGTAGGCAGCCAACGGTCAATCTTTGCGACGAAGAAAACCGCTTCGGTGTGGATCGTGCGCCTGTTCGCACCTGGACAAGTGACGTAGTGATTGAGAACATTGATGGTGGCTATGACACGGTGCATACAACTGCCAGTGTCGTTTTGGACAATGTCGAGACTGTGGTGTTGCTCGAATCTGCGGAGATTCTGGATATAGACGCGACAACCGGAGCGGGTAGCCAGGAGTTGACCGGCAACAGCGGCGACAACCGGCTTGATGGTGGTCTTGATGCCGACTATATGAGCGGTGGTGACGGTGACGACACCTATGTGGTGGACAACACGGACGATGAGATCTTTGAAGAATGGGACGAAGGCTTTGACACGGTTCGTACCGATGTTGATTCCTATGCCTTGGGCGAAAACCTGGAAGGGCTGGTGCTGGAGGGAGTGGCGGTCGCCGGCTACGGTAACGATGCAGACAACATGGTCATCGGAAACATAGCTGACAACCATCTGGAGGGCGGCGCTGGCGATGACACCCTGGCAGGCTGGAGAGGCAACGACGAATTGCTCGGCGGCGCGGGCGCCGATACCTACGCTTTCTCGCGCGGCGACGGTGTTGATACGGTCGTTGACACCGAAGGTGCAGGCAAGCTGCGCTTCAGCGGCGACATCGTCTTCAGCGATCTGGTGTTTAGCCGCGAGGGTGATGACCTTGTGGTTGACGTAATGCAGAACGGGGAGGTGACGGGCGACCGTGTGGTCTTGGCGGGTTGGGCGGTAGCACCTGAGCGGGTGAACAGTCTGGAGTTCTGCGGTTCCGATCCCGTGCCTCTGGATGAATCGGTACTCAATCGCGCGCCAGTTGCGCTGGTTGACAGCAACGAAGTTACCGAGGACGGACCGATTACCGCCACCGGCAATGTGCTGGACAACGATAGCGACCCGAACGCTGGGCAGACGTTGACACTGTCCAACCCCGGGACTTACGAGGGTAGCTATGGCAGTTTGGTGCTGAGCAGCGACGGCAGCTATGTCTATCACTTGAATAGCTCGCTCGATGAGATTCAGGCATTGGCTGCGGGCGAGACCCTGGGTGAAGTGTTCGGCTACCTCGTGCAAGACAGTTTCACCAACCCCCTGGCTGCGGAAAGCACCTTGAACATCACCATCTTCGGGAGCAACGACGGGCCGGTAGCTCTCGTTGATACGGCGGTCGTACAGGAGGACCAGACGCTTCTTGCCACCGGCAACGTGCTGATTAACGATCGCGATGTTGATACCAACGATGTGCTCACCGTGGCCAGCGTTGGCGTCATGGCAGGTGCTTATGGGTCGCTTGCGCTGTCGGCTGATGGCTCTTATGCCTACACACTGAACAACACAGACCCGTCCGTGCAGTCCCTGCGCGGTGATGAGCAGGTAACGGAGAACTTTGCATATGCACTTACCGATGGCCTGGACAGCGCGGCTTCGGCTTTGACGGTCACAGTTTCCGGCGCCAATGATGCACCTGTGGCTTTTGCGGATTCTGGGGCGGTGCAGGAGGATCAGGCACCGCTTGTCATTGGAAACGTGCTGTCCAATGACTCCGATGTGGATCGCGCAACGGTGCTGCGTGTTAGTTCGACCGGGAATTTCCAGGGTCAATGGGGGGTCTTGACGCTGAATGCCGATGGAGGGTACAGCTACGCCCTGAATAATTCTGACCCCGATGTACAAGCCCTTGCGGAAGGGCAGTCTGTAAGTGACCAGTTTGTTTACGCCGTGGTTGATGACGACGGAAACAATCCTTTAACCGCCAGCAGTACGTTATCGATAGTGATCACAGGAAGCAACGATGGTCCGGTGGCATTGGGGGACACTGCGTCAGTGCAGGAAGATGTCTCGCAGAACGTGGCAGGGAATGTTTTGGCCAATGACCGCGATGTCGATCAAGGCGATATGCTGAGCGTGGTAGGCGCAGGTGTACTAGCCGGAAATTTTGGAACGCTGGCGCTGGAGGTAGATGGAAACTACGTTTATAGCCTGAACAATGCGGATGTTGCCGTGCAGTCTTTGCGTGGCGGGCAGCAGGCAACCGATAGCTTTGGATACGGCGTAACCGACACTGACGCAAGCGCGGTGTCCAGCCTGACAATCGCCGTGGTTGGAACCAACGACGCGCCTGTGGCCTTTGCCGACGTGGCGGCGGTCAAAGAGGATGCCGGAATCGTGGCTGTCGGGAACGTGCTGTCCAATGATCGGGATATTGATCAAGCCACTGTTTTGACGGTCAGCACGCCGGGAAGCTACCAGGGGCAGTGGGGGGTCTTGACCCTCAACGTCGATGGCAGCTATAGCTATGCGCTCAACAACCAGGCACCGGAAGTACAGGCGTTGGCGGGTGGCCAGTCCCTTCGGGATGAGTTTGTCTATTCAGTCGTTGACGATGATGCGCTGAATCCGCTGAATGCCAGCAGCACACTGTCTATCACCATCAATGGCAGCAACGACGCGCCGTTGCCTCAAATGGACGCGGCGGCTGTTTCCGAAGATGGCGTGGTGAATGTGAGTGGAAATGTGCTGACCAATGATCGCGATCCGGATTCTGGCAACCTGTTGGTGGTTACCAACCCGGGAAGCGTCGTGGGAACGTATGGCAACCTGAATCTCAATTCGAACGGAAACTACACGTTTTCGCTGAACAACGCCAGCCAGGCCGTTCAGAGTCTTGCGGCTGGTCAAACGGTGACCCAGTTGTTTACCTATTCGGTGCAAGACAATGACATTGCACCGCTGAATGCATCCAGCCAACTGAGCATTACTGTAACGGGGGTGAATGACGCGCCTATTCTGGTGACCGCAATGGCTGATCAGGGTGGCCGTGAGGGCCAAGCATTTAATTTTGTTGTTCCTCTCGCAACATTTACCGATATTGACCAGGGCGATGTGCTGAGCTTCAGCGCGCAACTCATCAATGCCGATGGCCTTGCGCAAACATTGCCGGGCTGGCTAAGTTTTAACAGCGCCACGAGGGCTTTCAGTGGCACCCCAGACATGAGCGCGGGCGGAAGCTACAGCCTGCGCGTCACCGCTACCGACCGATCTGGCGCCACTGCAAGCGATCTGTTTGTTCTTAACGTCATTGACGACTGCGGGTGCACCGACGGAACGGTGATCAATGGTCGGGAATGTCGAGACGACATACTCAACGGAACTTCCTGCGACGACCTGATCGATGGGAAAAGCGGAAATGACAAGTTGTATGGCAATGCCGGTGACGATATTCTGGATGGGGGTGAGGGGTGCGACATCCTTGATGGCGGCATGGGCAACGATATCCTGGTCTTTGGCGCTGATTCTTACTGGCGTGGCGATAACTGCACTGACGCGGTGACAACCAATTCGGGCAGCCCGGGCGTAAGCGGCACGGGTGAACAAGTCAGTATTGAAGGGCATGCGCGAAGCTTCGATAGCTTCGAAGGCGGTGCTGGAATTGATACATTGCGGGGCAGCGGCGAAGACGATGCCATATTGCTCGAAGACGGCGGCAACGGCCCGCGGATCCGCAACGTCGAGATCATTGACGGTGGATGGGGTAACGATGTCATCGACCTAAGCAGTGTTCGCTACGCTTATGGTGATGTCAAACTGATAGGTGGGCAGGGGAACGATACGCTGTGGTCCAGCGCTGGCAACGATATATTGCAAGGGAACGACGGGAGTGACACACTCGACGGTGGCGCTGGCCACGACTTGCTGCAAGGCGGGACCGGAGATGATTTCCTCGACGGCCGTAAGGGTTATGGCAACGATATCAACCAGGGCCAGGAAGGAAACGACGTTATCACCGACGGCGCCGGGCAGAATTTGCTGGATGGTGGTTCCGGTACGGACACCTTGACGGACGGCGATGCAGCCAGCTTCTTCTTTGGCGGAAAAAACAGCGACACCATCAAAACCGGCAAAGGCGCCGACTTGATAGCGTTCAACCGTGGTGACGGGTCCGACACTGTTTTCCTGGGAGCCGAGAGTGCGGTCAATGACACACTGAGTTTGGGCAAGGGAATCAAGTACTCAAACCTCAAGTTGAAAAAATCAGGCAACGACTTGATTCTCGATATGGGCGTAGTGAACTCCATCGCCGACAAAATGACGTTCAAGAACTGGTATGCGAGTTCGAGTAACCGAACCATTGGTGAGTTGCAGGTGGTTACGGTCGGAGGTGACTACGACGCCGCCTCAAGTGACAAAACCCGTAACAAGCAGGTAGAGGTATTTGACTTCACCAAGCTCGTGCAGAAGTTTGATGCGGCGCGCGCTGCCAATTCGGCCAATGCCAATGGTTGGGCTGTGATGAACAGCATGCTGGATGCGCATCTGCAAGGTAGCAACACGGCCGCCTTGGGCGGCGACCTCAGCTTCCAATACGCCACTACTGGCAGTCTTGTGGGAATAGGACTCGGCGCTGCGCAGTCAAGCCTGGGCGCGGGCACCGACTGGCAAAACCTGCAGGCGCGGTCCCAGCTTGAGCAGGGCAGCGTCAAGCTGATGTGATGCGAGTTGACCAATGAGTGTGTTTGCAACAGAGTCTGCGGACTTCACACCTGACTTGTTGACGATCCAGGAGCAGCCGCCTTCGCGGCTGCCACGGACAGTGGCATATTTCACCGTGGGCTTGTTCGGTGTGCTGCTGACTTGGGCGGCTTTTGGCAAGCTGGACATCATTGCGGGCGCTGAAGGGCGGCTCGTGCCTCGGAATTACAGCAAGGTGCTCCAGCCTGCGGAAGCTGGCATTGTGCGCGAGGTATTGGTTCGGGACGGGGATGCCGTTAAAGCGGGCCAAGTGCTGATGCGCATGGATGCCACGACTGCAAGCGCGGATATGGACACGCTCAGAGCCGATTCGGCGCTGAAGGCTTTAAGCCTGCGAAGGATCGACGCTGAGCTTAGCGGCCAGCCTCTTCTTATTGCAGCCGACGATCCGCCGGGCGTAGCCAATCAGGTGCTGGCCCAACACCGTGCCAGGCGTCAGAGTTATCTCGACGCGTTGGCACAGGAGGAGGCGACCTTGGCTCGCGTCCAGTTTGACTTGGCCGGAGCCCGTCAGCAATTGACCAAGCTGCAGTCCACGGTGCCGCTTTATCAGCAGTCTGCCAAGTCCTACGAAAAGTTGGTCAAAGAGGGGTTTGTGTCCGAATTGGGCGCCAATGAAAAAATCAGGGAAAAAATAGAGAAGGAGCAGGAGCTGAAAAGCCAGGAGTCGAATATGGGTTCGCTGGGTGCTGCGGTGGAGCAGTCTCGCAAGAAGCTGGCGCAAATCAAGTCGGGCTACGAGAGCCAATTGCTCAACGAGCGAGTCGAATTGCAGAGTCAGCAGCAGCGCACCGAAGGGGAGCTGCAAAAGCAGGTTTACAAGTCGAATTTGCTCGAACTTCGGGCAACTGAAGACGGTACTGTCAAAGACATGGTCACCTACACCCCAGGCGCGGTGGTGCAGCCCGGTGCCGTTCTGCTCAGTTTGGTGCCCAAAAACGAGTTGTTGTTTGCGGAGGTCGCCATTCGGAACGAGGATGTCGGATTTGTCGCACCGGGCCAGCGCGTCAAAGTCAAGCTGCAAGCCTACCCGTTTCAGAAGTACGGCATGCTTGAAGGTATCGTGGAGCTCATCAGCGCCGACTCATCTGCGAACGATCCACAAAAGGCTGCCGCGTTGGGGCAAAGCCCGCAAAGCTACAAAGCACTCATCAAACTTGCAAGCCAGGAACTGAAGACATCCAGTGGCGAGGCACTCAAACTTTCGCCGGGCATGGTCGTGCAAGTAGAAATTCATCAGGGTCAGCGGACGGTGCTGGAGTATTTGCTGTCGCCCGTACAAAAGGTCGCTCAGGAAGCCGGTAGAGAGAGGTAGCGGCTTTTGGCTCGGCGCTACCGGCTCTCCTTGGATGCAGTGACTTCAGAGCAATTGCCAGGCGACAACCTCGGATGACTTGAGCTTGTCTCGCAGCGCATCTCTTTGAGCGCGACTCGAGTATTTGTGCATGTCCTGGAGTTGCCCCAGAGTGAAAAAGCCTTTCGCCAAAGCTGGGTCTCCGTAGTCATAGGCAAAAAATGATTTGCCGCCGCGTTCGACAAAATAGGCATTCATGCTCTGGTTCAACTCAGCTTGATCACCTGGCTCGGAGAAGCTCAGGCCGCAGGTGGCATTGAATTCATGTTGAGCCTTGAAATGTTCTGACGGACATACGAGATCGTGAGCGTCGTACATTTCCAGAAAGTGACGGCCAATATAGATGTAGTGAAGATGCAGGTTGCCGAATTTCAGCACGGGCGAGAAATTAGCAAACTCTTTCTCGTCGATACGGGCTTTCAGGTTGTAAGCAGCAGGATCGTGGTTGAAGTCCAGGTTAAAAATATATTGCGCTTTTCCCTTGAATACATTTGCCAGTTCGTATTCAAGCCAGTGGATGAGTAAATTTGTCTCGTGCGCGACGTCAAATTTCTTTCTGTCGAAACGCGACTCAAAAAACGACGGAAAATTGATGTGCAGCCGATTCAACTCGCTTTGCCAGTTGGAGCTGTTGATGGGATTGAACGGAAAGCCTAGAAAGTTTGCGCATAGTCTGAGACGGTACAGCGCAGCTTCGATCTCGGGTCGGTTTGCAAAACCGTGCCGATGATTGACCTTGGTACGGTGCATCCGCTCAAGGCTCATCTTGCCCAGCATCGCATGCCACAACGCAGCTGTCTTTGTATCGTTAAGTACGTAAATCAGCTGCGTCTGGCAAGAAAAAGTGATGCAGACCTTCAAAGGTGCCCCTGCCGTTTCCAGAGGCACTGTTGTCATTGGAAATGAGCAAGGACTGCGGTTCAGTGATGGTGGCCGTGCTCGCCATGCACATGGCGGTGCGCAATCTCTTCGTCACTGGCCTTGCGCACGTCGGTGACCGTCAGGCTGAAACGCAAGGCTTTGCCGGCCAGCGGATGGTTGCCGTCCAGTATGACGGTGTCACCCTTGATTTTGGCTACCGTGAACGCGTGCGGGTTGCCGTCGTTGTCGCGGCCTTCAAGCTGGCCGCCGACCTTCACGCCCGGTGGAAACTGGCTTTTCGGAATGGTCCGGAGCAGGCTTTCGTCGCGCAAGCCGAAGGCATCTTCAGGCTGCAGCTCCAGCGTGGTCTGGTAGCCGCGCGTTTTTCCTTCGAGTGCTTCCTCGATCTTGGGCAAGGTGTTGCCATAACCCCCGTGCAGGTAAACCATGGGTTCCTTGCTTTCTTCAATCAGCTTGCCCTGGAGTTCGGCGACCTTGAAGCGCAGGGTGACGGCGGTGTCTTTTTCGATGTTCATGGGTATGGAGGGATAAGGGAATAGGAGGAATATGGGAAAGGCGCTATTTTCGCGCAAAGGTAGAACCGGCCGGGGTCAGGCAACGCAGGGCTCAGTTCAGCTGCCTGGCCGCTTCGGCCGAGAGGGCAGCTGAAATCGAATCGAGCACCGCCGATTCCAGGTTCCAGCAATGCCAGAACAGCTGGACAGGCAGCGTATGCCCGGGCGCCACATTGACGAGGTCGCCGGACTTGATCAGGCCGCGCACCAGCAGCTCCGGCAGCACGCTGACACCCCAACCCGCCAGGGCCGCACGCAACTGGCCTTCGGAGCTGGGCACGAAGAGTTGATTCAGGGCAACGCGTTTGAGCCCGACGGCCTTGGCCACAAATTCGCTTTGCCCGTCGTCTTTGCGGTTGAACGCCACATAGGTCACGGCGCGAAAATTGGAGGCATCCAGCCCGCCCGGCACATGCTTTTTTGCGTAAGCCGGCTCAGCCACCGCAACATAGTTCATGGCGCCGAGTTGCGCCACCTTGCAGCCGCGCAGAGCTTGTTTGAGTGTGGTGACGCAGCCAAGCACGTGGCCCTGACGCAGCCAGTCATGCGTGAAGTCCTGGTCGTCCACAATGATTTCAACCGGCAAGCCCTGCCTGACCAGGCCGGTCAGCGCGTCCAGCGCCCAGCTTGCAATGCTGTCCGCATTGACGGCGATCGAAATGCGCTCCTCTTCGCGCACGCCTCCCGACAGGCCAGGCGCCAGTTCCTTCAGGTCGCGCTCCAGGTCGGCGCGTATGAGGCGAAGCTGCCGCGTGTGCTTGAGCAGCAGCTTGCCGGCCGAGGTGGCTTTCAGCGGCCGGCTGCGCACAATCAGGATGGCCCCAACCTGGCCCTCCAGCACCCGCAGGCGTTGCGAGATGGCCGACTGGGTGACATTCAGGCGTTGGGCGGCACGCTCAAAGCCACCTTCTTCGACGATGGCGGCCAGGCATTCGAGGGCAAGGGGATCGTACATAGGCTTATTAGCCCTCCTAATGATTTCGCAAAGAGTTTAACGAGACTGTTAATTTGCGGCAAGCTCATCCAGACTAGCACCCATGAAAATCATTGTGATGGGTGCCGGGATCATCGGTGTGAGTACGGCCTGGCATCTGGCCCAGCGCGGGCACGAGGTGACGGTGGTCGACCGCCAGAGCGGCGCTGCCATGGAAACCAGCTTCGCCAATGCTGCGCAGATTTCGGTCAGCTATTGCGAACCCTGGGCCAACCCGGAAGCGCCGGCCAAGCTGTTCAAGTGGATGTTCCGCAACGACGCACCTCTGCTGTTTCGGCCCACGCTCGACTGGCGCCAGTGGCGCTGGGGCCTGCAGTTCCTGAGCCAGTGCACCAACGCGGCCTTCCGGCGGAATGTCGAGCAGATTGTGGCTCTGGGCGCCTACAGCCACGAGGCGCTCAAAGATATCGTGCAGGGCACGGGCATCGAGTACAACCGGCTGGAGCGCGGCATTGCGCACTACTACACCGACCAGCAGGCGTTTGATTCGGCGGCAGAAGCCGCAGCGCTGATGCGTGATTTCGGCGTCAATCGCCGAGTCGTCAGCAGCAGCGAACTGTTCGAGATAGAACCTGCCTACCGCTCTTTTGCAGACCGCATTGTCGGCGGCACCTACACCGCCAGTGACGAAAGCGGCGATGCACGGGTGTTTACGCAGGAGCTGGCGCAAAGGTGTGAAACGGCCGGTGTGCGGTTCGTCTATGAACACGACATCGTCCGGCTGGAAAAAGCCGGCGGTGCCATCGCCGCTGTCCAGCTCAGGAAGCGTGACACCGGCGAACTGCTGTCATGGCAGGCCGATGCCTTTGTAGTTGCCTGCGGGTCATGGTCGGCCCCCTTGCTTCGCACTGCGGGCGTGGACCTGTCCATTTACCCCGGCAAGGGCTACAGCGCGACTTTCAAGTTGCTGAAGCCCGAACTGGCGCCCTGGGTGAGCGCCATCGACGACGAAGTCAAGTGTGCGATCAGCCGGCTGGGTGACAGCCTGCGGGTGGCCGGCACGATCGAAGTGGCAGGCTATGGGATGTCGCTGGACACGCCGTTGGCCAAAGCCCGTTGCCAGATGCTGGCCGACCGCATCGAGCAGGTGCTGCCCGGTGTGTGCGACACCCGCAATGAAAAGCAGGGCGGCCAACCCAACTTCTGGACAGGCCTGCGGCCCGCGACGCCTACCAACATTCCCTACATCGGCAAGACAAAGGTGGGCAAGCTCTGGGTGAATGCCGGGCACGGCACCCTGGGCTGGACCCACGGCGCCGGGTCGGGCAAGGCCATGGCTGAGTTGATCGACGGCCAGCGCCCCGGATTGAAATTTGGCTTCCTCGGGGCTGACCCGGCCAGCTAGCGCGGGAGGCAGGGCTTGGTGCAGGAGATGCCAAACCGCTGGCCTGCAGGCAGAATGGACGCCACCAACGCACCGGTTTTGCTGTGACACTTTTTCGCCTCCATTCATCCAGCCCGGCTGCCGCGTTGGCGCTGGTGTGGACACTGCACTCCGCCGCAGCCGCGCAGATGCTGGTGCCCATCAGCGTGACCGCTACACGCGCAGATGTGCCTGCTTTCGACGTGCCGGCCTCGATCGACGTGCTGGACGGCGAACGCATCCGCAGCGACGGCCGGCCGCAAATCAATTTGTCGGAAAGCCTGGGGCTGGTGCCCGGCCTGCTCGCGCGCGACCGGCTGAACCAGGCGCAGGACATGCAGCTGTCGGTGCGCGGCTTTGGAGCGCGTTCCACTTTCGGCGTGCGCGGCGTGCGCCTTTACGTGGACGGCATTCCGGCCACCATGCCGGATGGGCAGGGCCAGCTGTCGCATATCGACCTGGCATCGGTCGGGCGCCTCGAGATATTGCGCGGCCCGTTTTCGGTGCTGTACGGCAACTCGTCGGGCGGTGTCATGCAGGTCTTCACGGAAGAAGGGCAGGGCAGTCCGGTGCTCACCGGCAGCGTGGCCGCCGGCTCGTACGGCCTCAGGCGCTTGGATGCCAAGGCCAGCGGCTCGAGCGGATCGCTGGGCTATGTGCTCAGTGCCGGGCAGCTGAGCACCAGTGGCTTCCGCGAGCACAGTGCCGCGGAGCGCGAGGGTGCCAATGCGCGGCTGGACTGGGCGCTGGACGATGACCGCAAGCTGACCTTGCTGGCCAACGCAATGTCGGTCGAGGCACAGGATCCTCTGGGCCTGAGCCGCGCACAGTTCGATACGGCGCCGCGCAGCGCCGATGCTTCGGCAAGCACCTTCAATACGCGCAAGACCGTGCGCCAAAGCCAGATCGGCGTGGTGTACGACCACCGCCTTGATGCCGACAACCAGCTGCGCCTGATGTTGTACGGCGGCGAGCGTGCGACCACGCAATATCAGGCCATTCCAACCGGTGTCCAAAACAACCCGCTGCATCCCGGCGGCGTGATCGGCCTGGAGCGCAGCTACGGCGGAGCTGACTTGCGCTGGACGCACCGCACGCTCATGGCGCAACGGCCGCTGGAGATTGTCGGCGGCCTGGCCTATGACGCGATGAACGAAGAGAGGCGCGGCTGGCAAAACTTCCAGGGTACAACCTTGGGCGTTCAGGGCGCGCTGCGCCGTGAGGAAGACAACCGTGTCACCAGCCTCGACCCGTATCTGCAGGCCACCTGGCAACCCGCCGCGCGCTGGACGGTGAACGCCGGCGTGCGTCACAGCCTGGTGCGCTTCAGTTCCACCGATCGCTACATCGTGGGTGTCAATGGCAATGACAGTGGCAGTGTTCGCTACAGCGCCACTTTGCCAGCAGCTGGAATCACTTACGCGCCCTCGATCCAGTGGCGTATGTATGCCGCCGCCGGCCGCGGTTTCGAGACACCGACATTCAATGAGCTGGCCTACCGACCGGCGGACACCGGCCTCAACTTTGCCTTGCGTCCTTCGCGCAGTGACAATTTTGAAACCGGCGTCAAATGGCGTACCCTGCCGGGCGCGGCTACGCGCATCGAAGCCACGGCGGCGGTGTTTCATACGGCAACGCAGGACGAAATCGTCACGCAAAGCAATGTCGGTGGCCGCAGTACCTTCCAGAACGCCGGGGCTACGCGTCGCCGCGGCCTGGAGCTGGCAGCCAGCATCGCACCCGCGCGCCACTGGCTGGCCCAGATGTCGTACACCTTGCTGGACGCCCGTTACGTTGATGCTTTTGCCTGCCCGGTCAACGTCAATCTCTGTCCGGCGGGGGCGGTACCTGCAGGCAACCGCATTCCTGGAACGGCACGCAACGCGCTGGCGCTGGATGTGGGCTGGCGGCCACCGACCGGCTGGCGTGCGGGGCTGGATGCGCGTTACCTCGGCAGCGTGACCGTGAACGATGTCAACAGCGACGCGGCGGCCTCTTTCGCGACGCTCGGTGCTCATGTGGGTTATGTGGCAGAAGTCAACCGTTGGCGCCTGGTGGCCACAGCCCGCATCGACAACCTGACTGACCGCCGCTACGCGGGCTCCGTCATCGTCAACGAAGGCAACGGCCGTTATTTCGAGCCGGCTGCGGGCCGCAACCATGCGTTGAGCGTGTTGGCGACTTATAAGTTTTAGTCACGGCACAATAGCCGGTTCTGCACCACGCTCTGACTTTTTCCATGCACACCACCGCCCTTGTCCTGTTCTCCGGTGGGCAGGACTCCACCACCTGCCTGGCCCAGGCGCTGTCGAAATACGAACGCGTCGAAACCGTGGGTTTTGACTATGGTCAGCGGCACAGCGTGGAGCTGCAGGCGCGTCTGGTGGTGCTGCGTGAAATCAGGGCGCAGTTTCCGCAGTGGGCGCACAAACTCGGTGAAGACCACTTCCTGGACCTCGCGGTACTGGGGCAGGTCAGCGAGACCTCGCTGACGCGCGACACGGCTTTCAGGATGGAAAGCTCGGGCTTGCCCAACACTTTTGTGCCGGGCCGCAACCTGCTGTTCCTCACGTTGGCCGCGGCACTGGCCTACCGGCGCGACCTGCAGGTGCTGGTGACGGGTGTATGCGAGACCGATTTTTCAGGCTACCCCGACTGCCGCGACGACACCATGAAAGCCATGCAGCTGGCCCTGTCGCTGGGCATGGACAAGCGCTTCCTGATCGACACACCGCTGATGTGGATAGACAAGGCCGCCACCTGGGCGTTGGCCGAGTCGCTGGGTGGCCGTGCACTGGTGGATTTGATCATCGAGCACACCCACACCTGTTACCTCGGCGACCGCGAACATCGCCACGCCTGGGGCTACGGCTGCGGCCAGTGCCCGGCCTGCGAGCTGCGTTTGCGCGGTCATGCGGCTTATGCAGCCGCATCGCCCAAGGCCTGATCAGGCGCGTGATTCCCTGAGTTCGTACAGCGCAGGCGAGCCTTCCGGCTGCTTCTCGAGTTCCCAGCGCTTGCCGTGAAAGGCCGCAACCGTCGGACGGTGCGCTATGGAAACAATAGCACCTCCCGCTTCCTGTGTCTGGGCCAGCAAGCGTTCGTACAGTATTTTTTCGGCCGCCTCGTCGAGTGCGCTGGTGGCTTCGTCGGCGAACAGCCATGCCGGTTTTTTCAGCAGCACGCGGGCAATCGCCAGACGTTGCTGCTCGCCGCCCGAAAGCTTCTGGCTCCAGGCGTCTTCATCGTCGAGCCGCTGCGTCAACTTCGGCAGCAGTGCGTCTTCCAGTGCCTGCCGGAGCTCTGCGTCGCTGTAGCTGCTGGCAGGCTGCGGATAGGCCAGCGCGTCGCGCAGGGTCCCATTGGGAAAGTAGGGTCGCTGTGGAATGAACATCGTGTTGGCTGGCAGGGCCGTGCGGCCGCGGCTGAAAGGCCAGATGCCGGCCAGCGCGCGAAACAGCGTGGATTTTCCGCTGCCCGACGGCCCCTTGATCAGCACGTTCTCGCCGGGCTCGGCGTGCAGCGAAAGGCCGGACAGGAGCACTGCGCCGGTCGGCAGGGCCAGGCTCAGGTCCTGCGTGTCCAGGTTCTTTGAAGATTCGCTGGTCGCTGCAGAATTAATAGCAGACTGTTCCCGCCGGGATTGGGCCAGAGCCGTAAAACTCTCTTCAAAACTGGTTAAGCGGTCGGTCGTGGCGCGCCAGGCGGCCAGGCTGCTGTAGTTGTCGACGAACCAGCTCAGCGAGTCCTGTACGCGGCCAAAAGCCGACGAGATCTGCATCAATTGCCCGAGCTGGATTGCGCCGCTGAAAAAGCGTGGGGCCGCCACGATGAAGGGAAACACCACCGCGGCCTGGCCGAAGAAATTGGTGAACCAGATCAGGTTTTTCTGCTTCTTGATCAACGTCAGGTAGTTGCCCAGTACGGTGGAAAACCGTTTGTCGAGCTGCACACGTTCGACCGCTTCGCCCTTGTCCAGCGCAATCGATTCGCTGTACTCGCGCACGCGCACCAGATGATGGCGGAAGTCGGCTTCGTAACGCTGTTGCAGGAAGTTGAGCCGGATCTGCGGCCGGCCGATGTAGTGCGTGAGGATGCTGCCAACCGCGCAGTAGAGCACTGCCATCCAGACCATGAAACCGGGAATGCTGAAACTGCTGCCACCCAGCGTGAAGCCAAACGGCCCCGACAGGCTCCACAAAATGCCGACAAAACTCAGCAGTGTCACCACGGCGTTGAGCAGGCCCATGCTCAGGGAGATGGTGTAGGTGGTGAACAGGTTCAGGTCTTCCTGGATACGCTGGTCGGGGTTGTCCGGCGTGGCAGCGCTGTTGTCTCCGTTGCCGGCGTAGCGGGCCAGCTCCATCCGGTAGAAGGCGTGGTCAGCCAGCCAGCGCTGCAGGTAGTGTTCCGTCATCCACGCGCGCCAGCGTACTTCCAGCAACTGTGTCAAATAAAAGCGGTAGACCGCAATGATGATGAAGGCAAACGCCAGGTAAGTGAAGCGCCCCAGTTGCTCCCAGAACACCGGCTGGTTTTTGTCCTGCAGGGCGTCGTAAAACACCCGGTTCCACTCATTGAGCAGCACCAGCATGTAGACCGCGCCCAGGTTCAGCAGCACGATGGCCAGCAGCAGGCCGCGTGCCTTCCATTTGTCTTCGGACTGGAAATAGGGTTTGGTCAGTGCCCAGGCCTTGCTGCTGAAGTCCTTGAAGGCGGCAAATTTGCCGTGCACGGGGGAAAGCGGAGGCGTTGAAACCATGGGTGTCATCCTTGAGAAGGCAATGGCTGCCAGTGTAGTGTGGCGTCCTGTCGCTTTGGCGAATGGTTGACTGCTGCGACCTCGCTAGGATGAGCGGATGAACACCGCCACACTCCCTCCTTCATCTTCTTCGGCCGAGGGCAGCATCGACTGCACGGTGCAGGGCCCGCTGCTGCTGATCGCCATCAACCGCCCGGCCAAGCGCAACGGTTTCACGCCGAAGATGTTCCGCGAACTGGGCCAGGCTTACACCCGCCTGGACGACGACCCGGCCCTGCGCGTGGGCGTGCTGCATGCGGTGGGCGAGCATTTCACGGCGGGGCTGGATTTGCCGACCATCGCGCCGCTGATGCAGCGCGGCGAAAAGGCCGTTCCCCTGGGCCTGGTCGATCCGCTGGACCTGGGCATGGAAGGCTACCGGCGCCGCAGCAAACCCATGGTGGTGGCCGTGCAGGGCATCACCTACACCCTGGGCATCGAGCTGATGCTGGCGGCCGACATTGTGGTGGCGGCGGACGATTGCCGTTTCTCACAGCTGGAAGTCAAGCGCGGCATCATGGCCACCGGCGGCGCCACCCTGCGCATGGCCGAACGCGCCGGCCTGGGCAATGCCTTGCTGCATCTGCTGACTGGCGACGAGTTTGGTGCCGCCGAAGCCCTGCGCCTCAATTTTGTGCAGAAGGTGCTGCCCCGCGGGCAGGTGCTGGACGAAGCCTTGCGCATTGCCGAAACCATTGCGGCGCAGGCGCCGCTGGCGGTGGTGGCAACGAGGAAAAACGCGCTCAAGGCGGTGGAGCATGGTCCCGTGCCGGCGATGCAGGATTTCATCGCGGTGCAAAAGGGCTTGTCCCTCAGCGAAGACGCTGCCGAAGGGGGGCGCTCGTTTGTGGAAAAACGGCCTGCGAAGTTTCAGGGGCGCTAGTTCAGTTCCGTTCGGGCTGAGCCTGTCGAAGCCTTTTCTGCGTGGCAACCCTTCGACAAGCTCAGGGCGAACGGCCTCCAGGCAAACGGTGGGGCTGTGAGCCCGGTTGGCTTTTTACGACAACTGGTTCGACACACCGCTGACCACATGGCCCGAGGGCACATGCTGCGAGGCCGAATTGACATGACCAGTCTGGTCGTCAAAGAAGAAGTCGGGTTCGAACTCGCGCAAAAACTCGCCTTTGGCCAGGCCGCCGAGGAACATGGCTTCATCGACCTCGATGTTCCAGTCCATCAGTGTGCGGATGGCGCGCTCATGCGCCGGGGCGCTGCGCGCGGTGACCAGGGCCGTGCGTATGCGCATGTTGGAGGTGCCGACCTGTTGCAGGCGGTGCAGGGCCTCCAGCAAGGGCTTGAAAGGGCCGGCCAGCAGTGGCTGGGTGGCCTTGTCACGCTCATGCTGCTGGAAGGCCGACAGGCCATGCGACTGGAACACGCGCTCGGCTTCGTCGGAAAAAATCACCGCATCACCGTCGAAGGCAATACGCACTTCATTCGGATGTTTGTCGCTGGCGTGAGCCGACTGCGGGTAGACCTGCGCCGCGGGCACGCCTGCCGCCAGCGCGTCGCGCACATCGCTGAGGTGCGCCGATAAAAACAGGTTGGCGTGCAGCGGTTTGAGGTAGCGCCAGGGCGCCTCACCGCGGTTGAAGGTGCCGCGCTGGATGTTCAGGCCGTAGTGCTGGGCTGAGCGGAACACGCGCATGCCCGACACCGGGTCGTTGCGCGAGAGGATGACCACTTCCACGCGCTGCGCTAGTTTGGCTGCAGGGGAAGCGCCGTCCAGGCTGGCAGGTGCATCGTTGAAGGCCAGCAGTTTCTGGACCAGTGAAAATGCCACGCCGGGTTTGGCCGGCACGTCGAGCCGGTCCAACTGCAGCTGCATGTAGGCCGCGTCTTTTTTTGCGCCGGCCACGGGCTCTTGCACCATGCCGTCTTCAAACACGCGGTTTTCTTCTTCGAAGTCAAACAGCGCGCGCGATGAAATCGCGACCACCAGTTGTCCGTCCAGAGTTGCTGCCATGGGTTTACCTGTTTGCTGCGGGAGATTGACTCAACGATAGCGCTAGTGTGCGCCATTGTCCGCATGCCACGCCGTCCTCCGGCCACTGGTCGGCGCGGCTCACCTGGCGTATGCCCCCGTGTACCAGTTGGGCGGCGCGGATGATGCCGGCGTGGGTGATCCAGACGGTGTCCGTCCTGGCCGGCAGTTCGTCAAAAGCTTCGGCCACACGCGCCATCAGGGCGTTCACGGTTTCGCCGTGGCCGCCAACCGGGTGTTCGGCAAAGCTGGCTGTCCAGGCGTCGAACTCGCTGCGCGCTATGTCGCTCCAGGGCTGGCCTTCCCAAGCACCAAAATTCATTTCCTGCAGTCTGGGGTCGATTTGAAGAGTCAAATCGCGCCGCAGCCCAATCAGCGCCTGCGCAAGTTGCTCACATCTTTGTAGCGGGGAGGTTTTAACAGCCGCACCGTGGGGCAACACTTCGGCGAGCGCCAGCGCGCATTGGCGTGTGCTCTCCGGGTCCGCTGCCACATCCAGCGCGCCGTAGCAGGTGCCTGGCTCGGCCAGCACCTGGGCGTGGCGCACCAGCCAGAGCTTCATAACGCAATGGCCAGGCCGAGGTAAAACGCAATTTCGCAGACCTGCTGCGTGGCGCCTAGGCAGTCGCCGGTGAAACCCTGCAGGCGGCGCGTGAACAGCCTGGCCATCCACAGAAGGGCGAGCACGGAAAAGCTGCAGGCAACTATCAAATTGATAGCGTCAAGTAAATAACTGGCGAGGGCCAATCCTGCGAATGTCCATAGAAATGCGACACCGAGGCTGGCCAGCGTGATCTGGTCGGCCAGTGGCTTGGACTTGGAAGCCGCCACATCGCCAACATGCGGCAGCATGCGGATCAGCAGCAGCGGCAGGCCGCGCGAAACCACATGCGCGGCAAACAGCGCCATCGCCACCAGCCAGCCGTTGAAGGGTGCGTCGGGAGGTATTTCTTCCGCACCGGACACCATGTCCTCGGCAGCACCAAGCAGGGCCAGTAGCGCCACCTTGCACAACAGGGCCAGCACCAGCGCCATGGCGCCAAAGGCGCCGACGCGCGAATCCTTCATGATCTCCAGTGCGCGGTGGCGCCCGGAACTGCCGCCCAGGCCGTCGCTCACGTCGGCCAACCCGTCTTCGTGAAAGCCGCCGGTCAGCAGGACAGTGGCCACAGTGGACAGCGCAGCGGCCACCAGCGGTGCAAACGGCACTGGCGGCAGCAGCGCCAGCAGCAGCACATACACCCCGGCCGCCACGGCGCCGACCAGCCAGCCGATGCCCGGAAAATGTGCCGCGCTGGCACGCAGCATGGCCGGGCTGTAACCGACCCATTCGGCGAGGCGCCCCGCGACCGGAATGCGGGTGAAAAATTGGACGGCCAGCAGGTAGTGACGGACGAACTGGCGCATGTCTAATTCTTGCCACTAACCCCGGCCGAGTCAAAACTCGCCATCTCCGCCATGAACAGGGCGGCCGACTGCAGCAGCGGCCATGCCAGCAGTGCGCCCGTGCCTTCGCCGAGGCGCATGTCCAGGCTCAGCAGCGGCGTGGCTTTCATATGCGCCAGCAGCAGATGGTGGCCACGCTCGGCCGAGCGGTGGCAGAACACCAGGTAGTCCTGCACCTGCGGCACCATCGCCCGTGCCACGAGGGCCGCGGCGCCGGCAATAAAGCCATCGACCAGCACCACTCGGCGCTCGCTGGCGGCCTGCAGCATGGCGCCGCTCATCATCGCGATCTCGAAGCCGCCGAGGGCAGCCAGCACGGCCAATGGCTCGCGAACGTCTGCATGCCGGTCCAGTGCGCGTTGCAACACGGCCTGCTTGTGCGCCAGTTGTGTGTCGTCGAGCCCGGTGCCGCGCCCGACCACGTCGCTGACCGGCAGGCCGCCCAGCCGCGCCAGCAGCAGCGCTGCGGCGGAGGTGTTGGCAATGCCCATTTCGCCAAAGGCCACGACATTGCCGGGCAGGCTTTTCATGACCGCCATGCCGGCCTGCAGCGCGGCGCTGGCCTGGGCCGCCGACATGGCCGGGCCGGCGCAGATGTTGTTCGTACCCGCGGCGATTTTCCGTTTCAGCAGTTGCGGATGGTCGGCCAGCTTGGCGGCTACGCCGGCATCCACCACCTGCAGGGCAAAGCCGTGCTGGCGCGCAAACACATTGATGGCGGCGCCACCCGCCAGCATGTTGCCCACCATCTGCACCGTCACGGCCTGCGGGAAAGCCGATACGCCTTCGCTGGCAATGCCATGGTCGGCGGCAAACACCACCATTTGTGGGGACTCGAAGCGAATGGCCTCGCTGTGCTGGATCAACCCCAGCTGCAGAGCCAGGGTTTCGAGCTGGCCGAGGGCGCCCTGCGGCTTGGTCTTGTGGTCGATCTTGTGCTGTAGCCGGGCGGCCAGCGCGGCGTCGGCGGTGGTCTCAATTGCGGGCAGGCGGAGTGTTGTGTTGTCGGTCATCGGTGATTTTCTGGAGGCAGGCGGGGCAAAAGCAGGAAGCGCTTGCTGTGCCGGTTTTTGTTGTGGCTGAGGGGGAAGGCACCGGCATGATGTGGGGCAACTTGACGCACCAGCATTCGCTGTCGCCACCGACCATGCCGCAGCGAAAAGCGGCGCCGCAGCGGGGGCACGACGAATTGGGTTTCGCGGTGGTGCCTGCTGCTGTCATGAGAAAACCTCGTCAGGCCTGCAAAAACAGGCGATAAACCGGATTGTCGGTTTCTTCCACATGCGGGTAGCCCAGGGTGTCAAGAAAGGCCTGGAAGGCCTTGTTGTCCGCCTTGGGCACCTGCAGGCCGACCAGGATGCGCCCGTAGTCGGCTCCCTGGTTGCGGTAGTGGAAAAGACTGATGTTCCAGCCGGGTTTCATGGCGCCCAGGAATTTCATCAGGGCACCGGGCCGCTCCGGAAACACAAAGCGCAGCAGGCGCTCATTGTTGGACAGGTCGGTGTGCCCACCCACCATGTGACGAATGTGTTCCTTGGCCAGGTCGTCGTGGGTCAGGTCCAGCGTTTTGAAGCCATGCCGCCCGAAATTATTGGCAATCTTTGTGCTTTCACCCTTGCCGTGCGTGGTCAGGCCGACAAACACGTGGGCTTCCTTGGCATCGCTGATGCGGTAGTTGAACTCGGTCACGCTGCGCGGGCCGCCCGGCAGCTCGCCAATCAGCTCGCAAAAACGCCGGAAGCTGCCGCGTTCTTCGGGAATTGTCACGGCGAACAGCGCTTCGCGCTCCTCGCCCACTTCAGCCCGTTCGGCGACAAAACGCAGGCGGTCGAAGTTCATGTTGGCGCCACACAGAATGGCCGCGTAAGTTTCGCCCTTGGTCTTGTGTGTGGCGACGTACTGCTTGATGGCGGCCACGCTCATCGCGCCGGAGGGCTCGACGATGCTGCGCGTGTCGATGAACACGTCCTTGATGGCGGCGCACACAGCGTCGGTGTCCACCGTGATGAACTCGTCGACGAGTTCGCGGCTGATGCGGAAGGTTTCTTCGCCCACCAGCTTGACGGCCGTGCCGTCGGCAAACAGGCCCACATCCGGCAGCGTGACGCGTTTGCCCGCGCCGACCGACAGGGCCATCGCGTTCGAGTCGTTCATCTGCACGCCTATGACCTTGACCTCTGGACGCACGGCCTTGATGTAGTTGGCCACGCCGGAGATCAGGCCACCGCCGCCAATGGCCACAAACACGGCATCGAGCGAGCCTTTCCCGATGGTCTGGATCTGGCGCAGGATTTCCATGGCAATCGTGCCCTGGCCGGCAATCACATCCGGGTCGTCAAACGGGTGCACAAAAGTCAGGCCGGTTTTTTTCTCGAGCGTGACCGCGTGGAGATAGGCGTCGGAGTAGCTGTCACCGTGCAGGATGACCTCGCCGCCAAACGACTTTACCGCGTCAACCTTCACCTGGGGTGTGGTGACCGGCATGACGATGACGGCGCGGGTTCCGAGCTTGTGCGCGCCGAGCGCCACGCCCTGCGCATGGTTGCCGGCCGAGGCGCAAATCACGCCTTTCTTGAGCTGGGCCGCGCTCAGGTGCGCCATTTTGTTGTACGCCCCGCGCAGCTTGAAGCTGAACACCGCCTGCTGGTCTTCCCGCTTGAGCAGCACCGTGTTGTGCATACGGCGGCTGAGGTTTTTTGCCGGCTCCAGGGCCGACTCCACGGCGACGTCGTAAACGCGGGCCGTCAGGATTTTTTTCAGGTAGTCGGCGGGTTTGAGCGCCTTGGCGCGGGCTGGGCGCGGGGTGCCAGAAGAAGGGCGGGAAGCTGGTTTTGAAGGGGTGGGCATGTATTTTTCTCGCAGCCCGACATCATAGTGGGCAAGAAAAAAGGCCCAGACCTTGCGGTCTGGGCCTGTAAATCCACCCTTTCAGGGATGGAGGAGACAAGCTGTGCATGAAAACCAATGCTGCTTCATGCGATGATTTCAGTATAGCGGAGGCATGTTGCGCTGCAACAATGTTTTGTTGCGAAAAATAAACACTCGCAGCTTCTTTTTGGCAAATATTTTTGATATTGAGGAAGGTGATTCATGGAATGCACAGTCAGCTGGACCGGACCCCCTGCGGGCATGGACGCAACAACAGGTTCTGGCTCGGCCATGAGTTTTCTGGCAACGACGGGCAGCGGCCATACGCTAGTGATGGATGGCGCCCCTGACGCTGTCAAGCCGGAAAATGGCGGGGCCAATCTGGCGCCACGCCCCATGGAAACCGTGCTGGCGGGCACTGGTGGTTGTACCGCTTATGACGTGGTGCTGATTCTCAAGCGTGGCCGGCACGATGTACGCGGCTGCACGGTCAGGCTGACATCGGAACGGGCTGAAACCGACCCCAAGGTGTTCACCAAAATCCACATGCATTTTGTCGTCACCGGGCGCAGCATTGCGGCGAGCGCGGTGGAACGCGCGATTGCGATGAGCCATGACAAATACTGCTCGGCGACCATCATGCTCGGCAAAACCGCCGACATCACCACCAGCTTTGAACTGGTCGAAGCCTGACGCTATTCGAATCGGGCTCCAGCCCTTGTGGGTAAATTGCAGGATGCTATCGAGAAGATAGCATCCTAGATGTGATGCGCGGTGGTTGTCATGACCTTGGCTGCGGTGCGCATCAGCGCCCGGACAGGCGCGGGAAGCATAAATGCCCCGGCACTTTGCGCTTCCTGAGCATGGCGCGCTTCGTCATCTTTCATTTGCGCCACGATGGCACGTGAGGCATGGTCACCTTCGGGCAGGCGTTCCAGATGGCTGGCCAGATGAGCTTCGACCTGGCGTTCGGTTTCCGCCACGAAGCCCAGGCTGACCCGGTCACCCATGCGCCCTGCCAGCAAACCGAGCCCAAAGGCGCCGGCGTACCACAGCGGGTTGAGCAACGACGGCCGGGCACCCAATTCGTCCAGGCGCTCCCGCGTCCACGCGAGGTGGTCGCCTTCTTCCTTGCTGGCCTCCAGGAATTGCTGGCGCAAAGCAGGATTTCGCGTGCTCAGGGCCTGCGAAGCGTAAAGCGCCTGGGCACATACCTCGCCGACATGATTGACGCGCATCAGTGCCCCGGCCAGCGCTTTGTCGGGAATGCTCAGTTCCGTGCCTTGCCCGGGAAGGGTCGGGCAGGTACGGCTCGCATGCGGTTTGGCAAACAGGGTACGCAGGGCGCTATCGGCGGCATTGAGCAGGGTGTCCATGGCGGTGTTTATGGCTTGTCGATTGGCAGGAGTACAGATGAAAGTTTATCCAGTCGCGCCTCTAGCTGGAGGAAGCGCTTGCCGAGGAGTGTGTCCAGTGCGGTTGTAGCGGCCAGGGGAGGCAGTAATTTGCTTGCGCCCGTGCCTTTGCTCTTGGCTTGCGAGGCAAGGGACTTGTCAGAAGGGGAGATTGAAGGTATCAGCCGTGCCACCTCGTGGCCGCGCCTTGTGATGCAAAAAGTTTCCCCGTCCTCCACGGCAGCGATAAGCCGGGAAAAAATTTTGATTGGCTTCACGCAGGGACACATTCCGGTATTTCATGAACTTTCCTGAGGGTGGGATGTGATTTTCCTGACCTGTAACATGTACTACAAATTGTAGTACTTCTATTCTCGACGAACGGTCATCTCAATGGATCAAAAGGCCGTCTTAAGGGTTGACGGCATTTGTTGCAGGGGTGCAACGAAAATGCATTTATCGGGCTAATTCCTTTGCGAAAGCTTCCGGCCTCTGGTGCAATACATACAACTTCCTAAATGGAGGTTGGCCCGGGGATCCAAAATCCTGGAGCCCTATGTTTAACCTTGGAGAAACTCGCAATGAAAAAATCCCTAGTCGCTTTGGCTATTCTGGCTGCTGCCGGCGTGGCTTCGGCCCAGTCTTCTGTAACCCTGTTCGGTGTTGTTGACGCAACTTACCAGCACGGTTCGGGCTCCGGCGTTGGTTCTTCCAGCGTGAGCCGTCTCGGCAACTCTGGCTACAACTCCAGCCGTCTCGGCTTCCGTGGTACAGAAGACCTGGGCGGCGGCATGTCTGCTTCGTTCTGGCTGGAAGCCGGTATCAACAATGACGACGGTACAGGCGCTGCCAGCAGTACCAACAACCAGACTGTTGGTGCTTTCGTTCCTGCAACCGGTGCAAACGCACCTGTGCGCGCCGGTACACAAGGCCTGACTTTCAATCGTCGTTCGACCGTCAGCCTGGCCAGCGGCCTGGGTGAGCTGCGTCTGGGCCGTGACTACTCGCCTCAGTTCTGGAACCAGACCGTGTTTGATCCGTTCGGCACCAACGGCGTTGGTACCAGCCAAGCTCTGAACTCCGGCCTCGGCGGCAATACTGCTGTTCGTGCTTCCAACAGCATTGGGTACTTCCTGCCAGGCAACCTGGGCGGCTTCTACGGCCAGTTCCAGCACTACCTCGGCGAGAACAACCAGACCGGTGTTGCTACTGAAGATGACGGCAAAGGTACTGGCGTGCGTCTCGGTTGGGCCAACGGTCCGATCAACGTGGCTGTGGCAACTTCCAGCACCAAGTATGCTGTGACTGCTACCACTGGCGACGTCAAGTCGACCAACGTTGGTGGTTCGTTTGACTTCGGCGTGGCTCAATTGATGGGTTTGGTGACTCGTGACAAAGTCGAGTCCACCGTCAACGTGACCGGCAAGGGCGCTTTGGTCGGCGGCCTGGTTCCCCTCGGCGCTGGTCAAATCCGTTTGGCTTACTCCACTTACAAAACCAATGCCGCTGGCACACCAAAGAGCAAGAAAATCGCTCTGGGTTATGTGCACAACCTGTCCAAGCGTACTGCTCTGTACACCACGTTTGCTCGCGTGACCAACAGCGGTGGTGCAGCTCAAGCCCTGAACGGCGCCGTGACCGCAGTGAACCAGCGTTCGACCGGTTACGACTTCGGTATCAAGCACTCCTTCTAATTGGTGGCTGGCCTTGCGTCAGCTTCAATCAGAAAAGTTTAAAAGCCGCCTTCGGGCGGCTTTTTTTATGGAAACGCAGATGCATGCGTGGCGCTTCAAGGGATATCGATGAAACAAGGTTGTGTTTTGGTGCGATGGCTGGGTGGCGGCGCGATTTTTGTGGCGCTATTACAGCTGACTGCCTGTTCATCACTGGCGCCATTGCCTGAGCAGACAAACTCAACCCCAACGCCCTGGGTGATGCTGTCTGCTGGTAACCAGCACGCGCCCGGCTGGAAGCACCAACTTTTTCCAGGCAAGTCCGCCAGCCAGTTTCGCTATGTACAGAAGGATGGCCGTGCGGCCATGGCGGCAAACTCTGTGTCTTCTGCCAGCATGCTGCGCCAGGTGATGCGCGTGGAGTCCGCCGAACTGGCCGATGTGCGATTTTCGTGGAAAGTACCCGCGCTGATAGCGCGGGCCGACATGGCCCTGCGTGATGCCGATGATTCACCGGTGCGCATCCTGCTGATGTTCGAGGGTGATCGCAGCAAATTTTCCAGCAAAAATGCCATGCTGTCCGAGTTGGCGCGTGCCCTGACAGGTGAAGAGTTGCCCTACGCAACCTTGATGTATGTGTGGTGCAATACGCGCGCTCCAGGTACCGTGATCGTCAATCCCCGTACCGACAGGGTACGCAAGCTGGTGGTTGAATCGGGCACCGGCAATCTTCAGCAATGGATCGATTACAAACGCGATATCCGCAAGGACTACGAAACAGCTTTCGGCGAAGCGCCGGGTGCACTTGTTGGCATTGGCATCATGACGGACAGCGACAACACACGCACCAGCACCCGGGCCTGGTATGGGCCCGTCACCCTTGGGACCGTGGCGAAAGGGCGCTAAGCGCTGTTTTTTGGCCCAGGAGTTGCAAGTGGTCTCGGCGCGCACGCTTTGTGCGCGTCATGTGGGCGTATTTCAGGGGAAACCCCTTGCATGCCTCCAATATCGCGGTTGTATATTTGTCCCTTCCTTCCGAGAGAGAAAACCATGAAATTTCAACCCCTTCTGATCGCTGCTGCGGCAGCCGCAGTCCTGGCAGCCATGCCTGTCCACGCCAAAACCTTCAAATGGTCCAGCGCGAGCGACATTCCGACCTTCGACATTCATTCACAAAACAATGCGCTGGGTAATGGCGTTCATGCAGCTGTCTACGATTCGCTGGTTTACTACAACAGCCGCACCTTCAAGGTGGAGCCGCAATTGGCAACCGCCTGGCGCGAGGTTTCACCGACACAAGTTCGCTTTACCTTGCGGCCCGGAGTGAAATTCAGTGATGGCTCGCCTCTTATCGCCGAGGATGTGGTTTTTTCTCTCACACGTGCGACCGCCAAGACCTCCAACTATGCGGTCTACACCCAGGGCATCGACAAGGTGGTCAAGGTCAACGATTCGACCGTGGACATCATCATGAAAGGGCCGAACCCGGTGCTGCTCAACCAGCTGACCGAGCTGCGCATCATGAGCAAGGCATGGGCTGAGAAGAACAAGTCGACGGAACCGAAAGACATCCGTGCCAAGGACGAAACCTTTGCTCATCGAAACGCCATGGGTACCGGTCCGTACACGGTCAAGGAATGGCAGCCTGACCAGAAGCTTGTTCTCGTTTCAAATCCCAATTACTGGGGCAAGAACGAATCCAATGTCACCGAAATCATCTACACGCCGATCAAGTCGGAAGCCACCCGAGTCGCCGCCTTGCTGTCCGGGGAAGTCGATTTTGTCCTCGACCCGAGCACCCAGGATCTGGGACGTCTGCGCAGCACTGGCAACCTCAAAGTCATTGACGGCATCGAAAACCGCACGATCTTCTTCGGCATGGACCAGTTCCGCGATGAACTGCCGGGCTCCAATGTCAAAGGGAAAAATCCGCTGAAAGACCAACGTGTGCGCATGGCCCTCTACCAGGCCATCGACATCAACGCCATCCAGCGGGTGACCATGCGCGGCCTGAGCCAGCCGACAGGCGCCATCGTGGCTCCTCAGGTCAATGGCTGGGCTGAAAGTGTTCACAAACGTCATCCTTATGACCCGGAGGCTTCGAAAAAGCTGCTGGCCCAGGCCGGCTACCCCAACGGTTTCGAGGTGGACTTTGCCTGCCCGAACAATCGCTACATCAACGACGAGGAGATCTGCCAGGCGGTGACGGCGATGTGGGCGCGGGCTGGAATTAAGGCCAAGCTGCGCACCTTGCCGCTGGTCACCTATTTCCCGATGATCCAGCGCTACGAGGCCAGCATCTATATGCTGGGCTGGGGCGTGCCTACCTTTGATGCACTCTACAGTCTTCAGTCACTGGTTCGCACCGTGGGTGCTGGTGGCGACGGCAACTATAACGTTGGCCGCTACAGCAACCCGCGCATGGACTACATTGTCGACCGCGTGAAGGTTGAGACTGATCTGCCGGTACGCAACCGCCTGCTGACCGAGGCCCTGCAACTGTCCAATGACACGGTCTCGCACATTCCGCTGCACAACCAGATCATTCCCTGGGCGATGAAGAAGAACATTGACGTGGTACACCGTGCAGATAACCGGCTGGACTGGAGACTCATCAAGGTCAATTGAGGTCGATGAAAAAAGAGAGCCCTCAGGGGCTCTTTTTTTCATGGTATTTTCTTTAAGCCTAAAGGAAATCCCGGTATCGGCACAGTGCTTGCTCTGCTAGCATTGGCCCACTCTCAAAACCATACCCCGATGTTTGCATTTATTCTCCGTCGCCTGCTTCAGGCCGTGATCGTGATGGTTGCTGTGGCCTTTATTTCCTTCATGCTGTTCCAGTATGTTGGTGACCCATTGGTGTCTCTTCTCGGGCAGGATGCAAAGCCCGACCAGATCGCAGCGCTGCGCGCCGATCTGGGGCTGGACAAGCCCTTTTTTGTGCAATTCTGGTACTTTCTGGTCAATGCCGCGCAAGGCGAGTTCGGTTTGAGCCTGCGCCAGGGTGCCAAGGTTTCCCGACTGATTGCCGAACGCTTTCCCGCCACACTGGAACTGGCGCTGGTGGCCGCAGCGATGGCGTTGGTAATTGGTGTTCCCATGGGTGTGTATGCGGCTCTGCGCCGTGGGACATTTCTGAGCCAGGTGCTGATGACGGTGTCGCTGCTGGGTGTGTCACTGCCGACCTTTCTGATCGGGATTTTGTTGATCTTGGCTTTCTCAGTGGGCCTGGGTTGGTTTCCCAGTTTCGGGCGTGGCGACGTGATGCAAATGGGCTGGTGGAGCAGCGGGTTGTTGACCGCCAAAGGCTGGCATCACATTGTCCTGCCAGCCGTGACGCTGGCCATTTTTCAACTGACGCTGATCATGCGTCTGGTGCGCGCCGAAATGCTCGAAGTGCTGCGTACCGACTACATCAAGTTTGCGCGCGCGCGCGGCCTGTCCAATCGCGCCATTCATTTTGGGCATGCACTCAAGAACACCCTGGTGCCGGTGATGACCATCACTGGCCTGCAGCTCGGAGGGCTGATCGCTTTTGCGATCATCACCGAAACCGTCTTCCAGTGGCCCGGCATGGGGCTGCTGTTCATCCAGGCCGTGACCTTTGCCGACATTCCCGTGATGGCTGCTTACCTGTGCCTGATTGCACTGATCTTTGTAGTGATCAACCTGGTGGTTGACCTGCTGTACTTCGCCGTTGATCCGCGCCTGCGCATAGGCGCGGGAGGTCACTGATGCTGGCGCCCCGTCATGCCCCGGCACTAAAGGCCAGCGGCCGCGTGTTTGCGCAGATTTCCGAATTCCATCCCGAACTCACGGCTTTTCGCCGTGACCTGCATGCCCATCCGGAGCTTGGCTTCGAAGAGATTTACACCGGCGCCCGCGTCAAGGAAGCGCTCGAGCGCTGTGGGGTGGATGAGATCCATACCGGCATCGGCAAGACCGGTTTGGTCGGCGTCATCAAGGGCCGTCAGAGCAGCAGCGGCAGGATGATCGGCCTGCGTGCCGACATGGATGCACTGCTTATGACGGAGCACAACGACTTTGCCTGGAAATCCTCGCGCGCCGGCCTGATGCATGGCTGTGGCCATGACGGGCACACGGCGATGCTCGTGGGTGCGGCGCGTTACCTGGCGGCCGCGCGCAATTTCGACGGCACAGCCGTCCTGATTTTCCAGCCTGGCGAAGAGGGTTTTGCGGGCGCCCGCGTCATGATTGAAGACGGTTTGTTTGAGCGTTTTCCGGTGCAGGCTGTGTACGGCATGCACAACTGGCCGTCCATGAAACCTGGCACGGTGGGGATCAACTCCGGTCCCATGATGGCTGCTGCTGACCGGATCACCATCGACATCACGGGGCGGGGCGGCCACGGTGCGCACGCCTACATGACAGTGGATCCGGTGCTGGTGGCCGGGCACATCATCACGGCTGTGCAAAGCATCGTCTCGCGCAACGTCAAGCCGATTGACAGTGCCGTGATCAGTCTGTGTGCGATGCACGCGGGTGACCTGGGCGCCATGAGCGTGGTGCCGGGCAAGGCCACGCTGGTGGGCACGGTCCGTACCTTCAGCCCGGACGTGCAGGACATGATAGAGCAGCGCCTCCACGAACTGTGCGGTGCCGTCGCCCTGGGTTTCGGTGCTACCGCCTCCGTAAACTACGAGCGCATATACCCCGCTACCATCAATTCGGACAAGGAGGCCATGTTTGCAGGCGACGTGGCCGAAGCCCTGCTGGGTACGGACCACGTGGTGCGCGATATGGAGCCCAGCATGGGCGCAGAAGATTTTTCCTTCATGCTGCAGGTCAAACCCGGTGCTTACATGCGTATTGGCCAGGGAGCCGAAAACGGTATCGGCAGCTGTTTCCTGCACAACAGCCGCTACGACTTCAACGACGACATTTTGCCGCTGGGGGCTGCATTGCATGCAGGCCTGGCGGAGCAGTTCATGCCTCTTTCCACGACGCGCTAAACACCTTTGTTCAACAGGAGAAACCCATGACTTTCAAGAAAAAAGCCGCTTTTGCCCTTGTGGGCACTGCGCTTGCAGCTACTACTTTTGTAGCGTCAGCAGTGACCTTGCGGGTCGGCAACCAGGGAGATGCCCAGTCCCTGGACCCGCATTCGCTCAATGAGTCCCTGCAACTGACCGTGGTGGGCAACGTCTACGAGCCGCTGGTCACGCGCGACCGCAACTACAAGCTGGCGCCTTCGCTGGCCACCGACTGGAAGCAGACTTCGCCGACAGTCTGGCGTTTCAACCTGCGCAAGGGTGTCGAGTTTCATGACGGCACGCCGTTCACTGCCGACGACGTGATCTTCAGCTACGAGCGCGCCAAGGGCGACGGCTCCGACATGAAGAGTTATGTCGGCCAGATCAAGGAAATCAAGAAGATCGATGCGCACACCATCGACTTCGTTCTGAACAACCCTTTCCCGATCCTGCCGGAGCTGTTCACGCAATGGCACATCATGAGCAAGAAATGGTGCGAAACCAACCAGGCCACCAAGCCGGTGGACCGGCGCAAGGGCATTGAAAACGCTGCGTCCTTCCGCGCCAACGGCACCGGCCCCTTTCGCGTGCGCGAGCGCCAGCCCAACGTGAGGACGACGTTCTCCCGCAGCGGCAACTACTGGGGCAAGATCGACGGTAACGTGGACGAGGTCATCTTCAACGTGATCGGCAACGACAGCACCCGCGTGGCCGCCTTGCTGTCTGGTGAGGTCGACGTGATGGAGCCGGTGCCGGTGCAGGACGTGGCCCGGATCCAGGCGAACACCGCCCTCAAGGTGCTGCAGGGCCCCGAACTGCGCGTGATTTTCCTGGGCATGGACCAGAAACGTGACGAACTGCTGTTTTCCAGCGTTAAGGGCAAAAACCCGTTCAAGGACAAACGTGTCCGTCAGGCCTTCTACCAGGCCATCGACATCGAGGCGATCAAGAGCCGTGTGATGCGCGGCGCCGCCACCCCGATGGCCATCCTGCTGCCGCCGCAGGTCAAGGGTTTTGCGCCTGACCTGGCCAAACGCCTGCCGTTTGACGTCGAAGCCGCCAAGAAGCTGATGGCCGACGCCGGCTACGGCGCAGGGTTCGAGCTCAAGATGAACTGCCCGAACGACCGCTACGTGAACGACGGCGAAATCTGCCAGGCCGTTGCCGCCAACCTGTCGCGCATCGGTGTCAAGATCAACCTCGAAGCCGAAACCAAGAACAACTACTTCCCGAAAATCCTGCGCCGCGACACCAGCTTCTACATGCTGGGCTGGACGGCCAGCACGGTGGATGCGCACAACGTTCTCTACCCCATCATGTCCACACCGGGCGAAGGTGGCCGTGGCCAGTTCAACCTGGGTTCCTACAGCAACGCCAAGGTTGACGAGCTCACCAACCTGGTGGCTTCCGAAACCGACGACAAGAAACGCACCGACATGATCCGCGAAGCCCTGAAGATCCACCAGGACGATGTGGGCCATCTGCCGCTACATCAGCAGGCCATCAACTGGGCTGCCAGGAAGAACATCGAGCTTGTGCAGTGGCCCGACAACGGCATGCCCTGGAAATTTGTCAAACTCAACAAATAAATCCGGTTGATGAAAAGCGCGCTATCCCGATGGTGGGACGGCGACGTCGGCTACAGCTTTCGCACCTCTCCGGTGGCGATGGCTGCAGCTGCAGTCGCCCTGATCTGCATCTTCTGTTCGGTGTTCGCGGGCTTTGTGGCCCCGCACAACCCGTTTGACCTGACCACGCTGGAACTCAGCGATGCGCGCTTGCCTCCAGCCTGGTCGGCTGAGGGCTCGAGCAAATACCTGCTGGGAACCGATGACCAGGGCCGCGACATCTTGTCGGCGCTGATGTATGGCGCCCGTGTCTCCCTGGCCGTGGGTTTTGCCTCGGTCATTCTCTCGGTCGTGTTCGGTGTCGGCCTGGGTCTGCTGGCCGGATTTTATGGCGGCTGGATTGATTCAGCCCTGATGCGCCTGTGCGACGTGATGCTGTCTTTCCCGGCCATTCTGGTGGCCTTGCTGATTGCCGGCGTGGGCCGGGCGCTGTTCCCTCATGCACAGGATTCGCTGGCCCTGGGGGTTCTGATCATTTCGATCACGCTCACAGGCTGGGTGCAATACGCCAGGACGGTGCGCGGCTCGACCCTGGTCGAGCGCAACAAGGAATATGTACAGGCTGCACGCGTGACGGGCGTTGCGCCCATGCGCATCATGCGCCGCCATGTGCTGCCCAATGTGATGGGCCCGGTCCTGGTGCTGGCGACCATTCAGGTGGCCACGGCCATCATCACCGAAGCCACCCTGTCTTTCCTGGGTGTGGGCGCGCCGCCCACATCGCCCTCGCTGGGTACGTTGATCCGCATTGGCAATGACTACCTGTTTTCCGGCGAATGGTGGATCACCGTGTTTCCCGGCCTGATGCTGGTGACGATTTCGCTCAGCGTCAATTTGCTGGGTGACTGGCTGCGCGATGCGCTCAATCCCCGCTTGCGCTGAAGAAAATGGCCCCCACGCTTTTCATTTCATGTAATACGCCGCCCCCCGAGGGGGCTAATTTCCCTTGGGGCGGCCCGGCGGGAAATTGCATGGCCCGCGCCTTATACGTGTTGAGTAGTCAATGAGTCTTTTACAAGTCAAGAACCTGATCGTCGAGTTTCCCGGCCGGCGCGGCACGCTGCGGGCACTGGATGATATTTCCTTTGACATCGCGCCGGGAGAAATCCTCGGCGTGGTCGGGGAGTCTGGAGCAGGCAAGTCGCTGACCGGCGCGGCCATCATCGGGCTGCTTGAGCCGCCCGGCCGCATCGGCGGGGGGCAGATCCTGCTCGAAGGGGAGCGCATCGACAACCTGCCTTACGAGCAAATGCGTCATATTCGCGGCCGCAAGATAGGTGCTATTTTCCAGGATCCGCTCACTTCGCTGAACCCGTTGTATACCGTGGGGCGGCAACTGATCGAAACCATCCAGACCCATTTGCCGGTCAGCAACGCGGAAGCACGCCAGCGCGCCATCGCCTTGCTGCAGGATACGGGCATTCCGGCGGCCGAGCAGCGCATCGAGCATTTCCCGCACCAGTTCTCGGGCGGCATGCGCCAGCGCGTGGTTATTGCCCTGGCCCTGGCCGCCGAGCCCAAGCTGATCGTTGCCGACGAGCCGACGACAGCGCTCGATGTGTCCATCCAGGCGCAGATCATCATGCTGCTCAAAAACATCTGCAAGAAGCGCGGCGCCGCCGTCATGCTGATCACCCACGACATGGGTGTGATCGCCGAGACCTGTGACCGGGTGGCCGTGATGTACGCCGGGCGCATTGCCGAAATCGGCCCCGTGCACGAGGTCATCAATCACCCGGCCCATCCCTACACCGCTGGCCTGATGGCTGCAATCCCCGACATCACCATGGACCGCGAACGGCTCAACCAGATTGACGGTGCCATGCCTCGCCTGAATGCCATCCCGACAGGGTGTGCCTACAACCCGCGTTGTCCCAAGGTGTTTGACCGTTGCCGGCAGGACCGGCCGGACCTGCTGCCTGCCGGGGCCACGCGCGCTGCCTGCTGGTTGCACGATGCTCACGCGGAGGTTGCAGCATGAGCACCGCGGCGCCCCTGGTCCAGGCCCACGACCTGGCCAAGACTTTTGACGTATCGCCGCCCTGGCTGAACCGGGTGCTCGAAGGCAAACCCAAACTGATGCTGAACGCTGTCGACGGTGTCAGCTTCGAGATCGAAAAAGGCAAGACACTGGCCCTGGTGGGCGAGTCGGGTTGCGGCAAGAGCACGGTGGCCCGGTTGCTGGTGGGTTTGTACGAGCCGACACGTGGCGGCCTGACCTTCGACGGGAAGGACGCGCATGCCGCGTTCAAGACGCCGCAAGGCCGGCACCTGCGTCGCCGTATCCAGATGATTTTCCAGGATCCCTACGCGAGCCTGAACCCGCGCTGGATTGTCGAAGACATCGTGGGTGAGCCGCTCCGGGAACACGGCCTGATCACGAACGAAGCGGAACTCAAGACTCGCGTGGGCGAACTGCTCAAGTCGGTGGGCCTGTCGCCGCTGGACATGGTCAAGTACCCGCACCAGTTCTCCGGCGGCCAGCGCCAGCGCATCTCGATTGCCCGGGCGCTCGCCACGGAGCCGGAATTCCTGGTCTGCGACGAGCCGACTTCCGCGCTCGATGTCAGCGTGCAGGCGCAGGTGCTCAACATCATGAAAGACCTGCAGCGCGAGCGCGGTCTGACCTACCTTTTCATTTCGCACAACCTGGCGGTGGTGCGGCATGTCAGCGACCAGGTGGGCGTGATGTACCTGGGGCGGCTGGTCGAGCTGTCCGACAAGCAGACGCTGTTTGCCAGCCCGCGGCATCCTTACACACGCATGCTGCTGGATGCGATACCGAAAATGCACGACACCGGCCGGTCCCGCACACCGGTGCAGGGCGAAGTGCCCAACCCCCTGAGCCCGCCGACTGGCTGCACCTTCCATCCGCGCTGCCCGCACGTCAACGACCGCTGCCGCGCCGAACGGCCGCAGCTCCTGACGATTCAGGGCGTCAAAATTGCCTGCCATGCGGTGGAAGAAGGGCGCATCTAGCTGCTACTGTTTTTGTAGCTACTTATGCCCGTCTGGAAAGGGATAGGAGCCGATTTCTCATATAAAAAAGGCCTGCGGGCCTTTTTTTATGGCCAGCTCAGGCGTAACGCTTGCTGCGCAGGTTGTTTTTCATTTCCTTGAGCAGGGGCTGCAGTTTGTCCCCCCCAATACGCAGTGCCACCGTGGTTGCCAGGATGTCGATGATCATCAGGTGCAGCAGGCGGGACACCATGGGGCTGTAGCGGTCGTAGCCCTCCGGATGATCGGCCGCCAGGTGGATGTGGCCGGCGGCGGCCAGCGGCGAGCCGCTGGCGGTGATGACGATGGTGGTGGCGCCTTTTCTGCGGGCGATGTCGCAAGCGTCCATCAGGTCGCGCGTCCGCCCCGAGTTGGAAATGATCACCACGCAGTCGCCAGGTTTGAGCAGCGAAGCGCTCATGACCTGCAAGTGGCCGTCACTGTAGGCGATGGCGTGCACGCCGAGGCGGAAGAACTTGTGCTGCGCATCCTGCGCGACGATACCCGAATTGCCAACGCCGAAAAATTCGATGCGCTGGCCTTTTTTGTAGGCGGAAACCAGCGCCAGTGCAGCTTTTTCGATGAGCGCCGGGCTGGCGTCGTTGCGGTACTTCAGGAAGGCCGCCACCGTGTTGTCGATCACCTTGACCAGCACGTCACTTGTTTTGTCATCGGTATCGACGCTGCGGTGGATAAAGGGCACGCCCTCGCTGACGTTCCCGGCCAGCTTGAGCTTGAAGTCCGACAGGCCGTCATAACCGACGCTACGGCAAAAACGGATCACCGTCGGCTTGCTGACATGCGCGCGCGCCGCCAGCTCGGTCACCGGCAGGTTGGCAAAGGCGCGGGCATCGTTGAGCACAAGATGCGCGACGCGCTGTTCCGCCGGCGCCAGCGAAGGCAAACAGGCTTTGATGCGGTCAAGCACGGGATGAGCCCGAAAGATCGCGCACCACGAGGAAGTTGCAAGCCGGGGCCGCGGATCTGGCTCCGCCAGTCCGCAGGCGCTGCGGCCCCCCCGGGGGGCAGGGAGCTACACGCAGTGAGCGACCGTGGGGGCTCAAGACTCCTCGCTCCACCAGTGGTTGTCCCGCGCAATCATGGCGCTGGACGCACTGGGTCCCCAGGTGCCGGCCGCGTAGGGCCGCGGCCCGTCGGCATCGTGTTGCCAGGCGTCCAGGATCGGTTCGACCCAGCGCCAGGCTTCCTCCTGCTCGTCGCTGCGCACAAACAGGTTCAACCGGCCGTCGATCACGTCCAGCAGCAGGCGCTCGTAGGCGCCGACACGTTCGGTGCCAAAACGTTTGTCGAAGTCCAGGTCGAGTTGTACCGGCGCCAGTGTCTGGCTGGCAGCACGGTTGCCTTGCCGGTTGTCCTGGCCCTGCGCCAGCAGGTGCAGCTCCAGCCCGTCCCTGGGCTGCAGGTTGATCACCAGCCGGTTGCCGGTTCCTTGCGGCGACTTGAAAATGGCGTGCGGTGTCGGGCGGAAGTTCACTTCGATGTGCGCATCGCGATCGGCCAGGCGTTTGCCGGTCCGGATGTAAAACGGCACGCCAGCCCAGCGCCAGTTGGCGATTTCCGCGCGCAAGGAGACGAAAGTCTCGGTCCGGCTGTCCGGGTTGACGCCGTTTTCCTGCAGGTAGCCGGGCACGGCCTCGCCGTTGATGTTGCCGGCGGCGTACTGGCCGCGAATCACGTGTTGCTTCAGGGTTTCGGGTGTCCACGCCTTGAGCGAACGCAACACCTTGAGTTTTTCGTCGCGTATCGCGTCGGCGTGCGCGTTGATCGGCGGCTCCATGCCGATCGCGCAGAGCAGCTGCAGCGCATGGTTTTGCACCATGTCGCGCAGGGCGCCGGTGCTGTCGTAAAAAGCGCCACGCTTTTCGACACCGAGTTCCTCGGCAATCGTGATCTGTATGTTGGCAATCGTTTCGCGGCGCCACAGCGGCTCGAACAGCGAATTGCCAAAACGCATGGCAAACAGGTTTTGCACCGACGGTTTTCCCAGGTAGTGGTCAATGCGGAAGATCTGCTTTTCCGGCAGCACGCGCAACACGGCTTCGTTGATTGCGCGGTTCGAGGCCAGGTCATGGCCCAGCGGTTTTTCCAGCACCACACGGGTTTGCGGTCCATTGAGCCCGACGGCCGCCATGTTTTCGCAAATGGCCTTGAACAGCGTGGGCGCAGTGGCCAGGTACATCACCACCGTGTCGGCCTGGCGCTCCTTGAGCATGGCGGCCAGTTGTGCATAGTCGGCCGGGCCGGACAAATCCATGCGCAGGTAGTGCAGCAGTGCAGCGAAACGCTCGAATTCGTCGCCGGTGGGGCGCTTGGCGAGCTCCACGCTGTCGAAACGCGAGCGGATCAGCTCGCGATACTGGGCGTCGCTCATGGCGTCGCGGCCCACGCCCACAATACGGCCGTCCCTGGGTAGCGAGCCGTGGCGAAAGGCCTGGAACAGCGCAGGCATCAATTTGCGCCAGGTGAGGTCGCCGGTGCCGCCAAACAGGACCAGATCAAAGCTCATGTTTTCCAACCTTTCAGGCCGTCATGTAATAAAGTTTCATGATTTGTTGCCATAATGGTAACTCAATCGGGCTTTGGTCTTACAGTGCCATGGCTGGTGCCAACTTACACTTTCTCCATGAATCAACTCGAAGCCCTCAAACAGTTCACCACCGTGGTGGCCGACACCGGTGATTTCAAGCAGCTCGACGCCTACAAACCGCGGGACGCGACCACCAACCCCTCGCTGATCCTCAAGGCGGTACAAAAACCCGACTACCAGCCGCTGCTGGGCGAGACAGTGGCGAAATTTCGGGGCCGGGCGCTCGACGAGATCATGGACCGCCTGCTCGTGCGTTTTGGTTGCGAGATCCTGTCCATCATCCCGGGCCGGGTTTCCACCGAAGTCGATGCGCGCCTGAGTTTTGACAGCAACGCCACCTTCACACGCGGCGAACGCCTCATTGAGTTGTACGAGGCCGAAGGCATCCACATCGACCGGGTATTGATCAAGGTGGCTGCGACCTGGGAAGGCATCGAAGCCGCACGCCGGCTCGAAGACCGCGGCATCCATACCAACCTGACGCTGCTTTTTTCCTTCTGCCAGGCGGTAGCCTGCGGGCAAGCCAAGGTGCAGCTGATTTCCCCTTTTGTTGGCCGCATTTACGACTGGTACAAAAAGTCAGCTGGCGCGACCTGGGACGAGGCCGCCAAAGCGGGCGTGAATGACCCCGGTGTCCAGTCGGTGCGCGAGATCTACAACCACTACAAACACTTCGGCATCGCTACTGAAGTCATGGGAGCCAGTTTTCGCAACATGGGGCAGATCACCGCGCTGGCCGGCTGCGACTTGCTGACCATCAGCCCCGAGCTGCTGGGCCAGCTGGCTGTGAGCGATGCGCCGCTGCAGCGTGCACTGGATCCCAAGGCCGCGCAGTCACTGGATCTGGCGGCGATCAATTTTGACGAAGTGACTTTCCGCTATGCGCTCAATGAGGATGCGATGGCCACTGAAAAGCTGGCTGAAGGCATACGCGCCTTCGCGGCAGATGCGGTCAAGCTCGAACAACTGATGCTTGCGGCATGAGTGCTCTCGCTGCAACCCGTTGCCACCAGACGACTGCCTGGGCGGGACTGCAGGCCTGTTTTGATGCGTCCGGGAAAACCTTCGACCTGCGCGACGCGTTTGCGGCCAACCCGCAGCGGTTTGCAGATTTCAGCCAGGACGCGCCACATGTTTTTGCTGATCTGTCCAAAAACCTGATCAACGCGTCCAGCCAGGCCCTGCTGCTGGACCTGGCGCGCCAGTGTGGCCTGGAGCAACACCGGGATGCCATGTTTGCCGGCGAAAGGATCAACCGCACGGAAGATCGTGCAGTCATGCATTTTTTGTTGAGAAATCCGGCTTCAGCCCAGCAGGCGCGGGCACAAGATGCTACTGAAAAGATAGCAATCGAGCTTTCCCAGGTGCACGAAACCCTGACCGCCATGCTGGCCTATGCGGAGCAGGTGCGCGCGGACGGGGCCATCACCGACATCGTCAACATCGGCATCGGTGGTTCCGATCTTGGCCCGCAAATGGCAGTGCTGGCACTGGAGGAATTCCGCGTGCCGGGCAAGCGCCTTCACTTCGTTTCCAATGTCGACGGCCACGAACTGGCCGGGGTGCTGGCGCAGCTCAAGCCGCAGAACACGCTGTTCCTGATTGCCTCCAAGACTTTCACGACCACCGAAACCATGACCAACGCCCTGTCGGCGAAGCACTGGTTCGGGGTGCAGGGTGGCAAGGACATCGCACGCCACTTCGCTGCACTGACGACCAATGTCGCGGCAGCCAAAGAGTTTGGCATCAGCACCACCTTTGGTTTCTGGGACTGGGTGGGCGGGCGTTATTCGCTGTGGTCGGCCATCGGCTTGCCGCTGGCGATTGCTATCGGTGCGCAGGACTTCCGGGATTTCCTGGCCGGGGCTCACGCCATGGACGAGCACTTTCGCAGCGCGCCGCTGGAGCGCAACTTGCCGGTGCGCCTGGGCCTGCTCGATGTCTGGTACCGCAACTTTCACGGTTTCACCAGCCGCAGCATCGCGCCCTATAGCAGCGCCTTGCGCCGCTTGCCGGCTTACCTGCAGCAACTGGAAATGGAGAGCAATGGCAAACGCGTCGATGTGAATGGGCAGGCGCTGCCTTTTGCCACTGCGCCCGTGCTCTGGGGTGAACCAGGCACCAATGGCCAGCATGCCTACTTCCAGATGCTGCACCAGGGGACGGACGTGGTGCCGGTGGAGTTTGTTGCAGTCAGGAAAGCCGGTCACGGGCTACCCGGCCACCATGGCAAGTTGCTGGCCAATGTGCTGGCCCAGGCCCAGGCCCTGATGCTGGGCAAGGATGACGCGGGCGGCCACAAGCATTTTCCCGGCAACCGGCCCAGCAGCTTCCTGCTGCTTGATGAATTGACGCCTGCCAGCCTGGGCTCGCTGGTCGCCCTGCAGGAACACCGTGTCTTTGTCAGCGGCGCCATCTGGGGCATCAACAGCTTTGACCAATGGGGCGTCGAGCTTGGCAAGGTACTGGCCAGGGATATTGAACCGCGTCTGCAAAGCGGGGATGTTTCCGGCCTCGATGGGTCGACCGCCGGGCTCCTGCAGCTGTTGCGACGCTGACTGCGACAGCGGCCAAGCCCCTCAAGAAAGCTCCTCTCGCAGCCATTCTTTGGAGGCTGCTCGTCAACAACATCCATCCTGATTGTGAGCAGAGGTTACATGCTCAGTTGCTCAAATTAGGGAATTCACCGAGCAATCAATGCATGAAAGTATTGGTTCCGGTGAATGCGGTACCAAATCCGCAAGGGAATGTCTCCAGAATTCACCCGATGGCCACCACGGCCATTGTGGTTGGAACAAAAAGGAGACACCTCATGAAGCGTTTTAGTTTTATCCGGGCAGGCCTGGTGCTTGCACTCTCGGGCGCCGGCATGGCCCATGCCGTGACCGAACTCGTGGTGGCGACGGTGAATAACGGCCACATGATCGAAATGCAGAAGCTCACGCCGGTTTTCGAGAAGGCCCATCCCGACATCAAGCTCAAGTGGGTCACGCTCGAAGAAGGCACGCTGCGCCAGCGCGTCACCACCGACATCGCTACCAAGGGTGGACAGTTCGACGTGATGACCATTGGCTTGTACGAAGCGCCGATCTGGTCGAAGAAGGGCTGGCTGCAGCCCATTGCCACCGATGCCGCCTATGACGTCGACGACCTGTTGCCCGCCATCCGTGCCGGCCTGTCGCATGAAGGCAAGCTTTACGCCGCGCCGTTCTATGGCGAGAGCTCGATGCTCATGTACCGCAAGGACCTCGCCGACAAGGTCGACTTCAAGATGCCCGAGCAACCCACCTGGACACAGGTGAAGGAACTGGCCGGCAAGATCCACGACCCGAAAGCCGGCGTGTACGGCATGTGCCTGCGCGGCAAGCCGGGCTGGGGCGACAACATGGCCTTCCTGACCACACTGGTCAACACCAACGGCGGCCAGTGGTTCGACATGCAGTGGAAGCCGCAGATCGACACCAAGCCCTGGAAGGACGCGATCGGCTTCTACGTGGATCTGATGAAGGCATACGGCCCGCCCGGCGCCTCGGCCAACAGCTTCAACGAGAACCTCGCACTCTTCAACGAAGGCAAGTGCGGCATGTGGGTGGATGCAACCATCGCCGCCTCGTTCATCAGCGATCCGAAGCAGTCGAAGGTGGCCGACAAGGTGGCCTTTGCCCAGGCACCTGTTGCCGTCACGCCCAAGGGCGCCAACTGGTTGTGGACCTGGAACCTGGCCATACCGGCCAGCTCGACCAAGGGCGCCGCGGCCCAGACCTTCGTGAAGTGGGCTACTTCCAAGGAGTACATCAATCTGGTTGCCAAGGAACACGGCTGGGGGACGGTACCCACCGGCACGCGCAAGTCGACCTACGCCAACCCCGAGTTCCAGAAGGTTGCGAAGTTTGCTGCCGCCGAGAAGAAAGCCATCGACAGTGCCAACCTCAGCGACAGCACACTGCCCAAGTCGCCCTACGTCGGCGTGCAATACGCGGCCATTCCCGAGTTCCAGGCCATCGGCGTGGCGGTGGGCCAGCAGATGAGCGCAGCTCTGTCGGGAAAGGTCACAGTGGACCAGGCCTTGAAGACGTCACAGACGGCAGCAGAGCGCGAGATGAAGAAGGCCGGGTATTACAAGTAAACCCTCAAGCTGCATGCACTGCCCGCGGACCGGCGAAGCCGGATCCACGGCAGTTCTGACCTGACGCCCCGGGACCCACAACATGAACCGCCTCCTGCCTCGCGCGCTCATGGCGCCCGCAGTGCTCACGCTCTTCCTCTGGATGATCGTGCCGCTCGTGATGACGTTGTATTTCTCGTTCGTGAGCTACAACCTCATGCAACCCGGCGACCATCCGTTCGTGGGCATCGAGAACTTTCAGTACTTCATCACCGATCCGGACTTCTGGCCTGCGACCTGGAACACGCTGCTGCTCATCGGCAGCGTGATCGTCATCACGGTGGTGTTCGGCGTGCTGCTCGCGCTGCTGGTGAACGAGCCCTTTCCGGGGCGAGGCATCGTGCGCGTGCTGCTCATTTCGCCTTTCTTCGTCATGCCCGCAGTGAACGCGCTGCTGTGGAAGCACATGATGATGAACCCCATCTATGGTGTGCTTGCCGACCTCTGGCGTTTTTTTGGCGCCCAGCCGGTCGACTGGCTCACCGATGTGCCGCTGTTGTCGGTGATCATCATGGTGGCCTGGCAGTGGCTGCCCTTCGCCTGCCTGATCTTCATTACCTCGCTGCAGTCGCTCGACCGTGAGCAGATGGAAGCGGCGCGCATGGACGGCGCAAGTTCGTTCCAGCGATTTTTCTATCTCATCATTCCGCACCTTGGCCGGCCAATGGCGGTGGTGATCATGATCGAAATGATCTTTCTGCTCAGCGTGTTCGCGGAGATCGCCATCACCACCAATGGCGGGCCGGGCAACGAGAGCACCAATCTGACCTACCTGATCTTCAAGCAGTCGCTGATGAACTTTGACGTGGGCGTGGCATCGGCAGGTGCGTTGTTCGCGGTGGTGGTGGCCAACATCGTGGCGGTGTTCCTCATCCGCATCGTCGGCAAGAATCTCGACTGAAGGAACGATTGTGCAACCCAGTAATTTTCTTCCGCAACTGCTTCGCACTGCAGGTGCGTGGGCCGTGGCGCTGTTGCTGTTCTTCCCGCTCGGCTGGTTGATTCTGACGGCCTTCAAGACCGAACTTCAGGCAATTCATGTGCCGCCGCTCTTTGTCTTCGAGCCCACGCTCGACAACTTCAGCGAAGTGCAGCGCCGCAGCGACTATCTGCTGTATGCGCGCAACTCGCTCATCACCAGCCTGGGTTCAACCATCATCGGCCTGTTGATCGCGGCACCTGCCGCGTACTCGATGGCCTTCTTCCGCACGAAGAGGACGCGCGACATCCTGATGTGGATGCTTTCCACCAAGATGATGCCGGCGGTGGGCGCGCTGGTGCCGATCTACGTGCTCGCGCAGACGGCGGGCCTGCTGGATTCACTTACCGCGCTGACCATTGTGTTCACGCTGTCGAACCTGCCGATCATGGTGTGGATGCTCTACAGCGCCTACAAGGACATTCCGAACGAGATCCTGGAAGCCGCGCGCATGGATGGCGCCAGCCTCTGGACCGAATTCCGCCATGTTGTGTTGCCGCTGTCGGTGGGCGGTCTCGCTTCGACCGGCCTGCTGTGCCTGGTGCTGAGCTGGAACGAGGCCTTCTGGGCGCTCAACCTCAGTTCGGCCAAGGCCGGCACGCTGGCGACATTGATCGCCTCGTACTCCAGCCCCGAAGGCCTGTTCTGGGCCAAATTGTCAGCTGCCTCGTTGATGGCGATTGCGCCAATTGTCGTGTTCGGCTGGTTCAGCCAGAAACAGCTGGTGCAAGGCCTGACATTCGGTGCGGTGAAGTGAAAGGAATGGACCCATGGCTTATCTAGAACTCAAGAACATCGAGAAAAGTTTCGGGGAAACCCAGATCATCCGCGGTGTCGATCTTGAAATCAACAAGGGCGAGTTCATCGTCTTCGTCGGGCCATCGGGTTGCGGCAAATCGACACTGCTTCGCCTCATCGCGGGGCTGGAGCCCATCACCAAGGGCAAGCTGCTGCTTGACGGCAAGGACATCACCTGGGCGCCTTCGGGCAAGCGTGACCTGGCGATGGTGTTCCAGAGTTACGCGCTCTACCCACATATGAGTGTGTACGACAACATGTCCTTTGCGCTCAAGCTTGCAGGCGTGTCCAAGGGCGAGATCAGGGCCAAGGTCGAGTACGCGGCGCAGACGCTCAATCTCACCCAGTACCTCGACCGCACGCCGAAAGACCTGTCGGGCGGACAGCGGCAGCGCGTAGCGATTGGCCGCGCCATCGTGCGCGCGCCCAAAGTGTTTCTGTTCGACGAACCCTTGTCCAACCTCGACGCGGCACTGCGCGGCAATACACGCGTTGAAATCCACAAGCTGCACCGGGCACTTGGTGCGACGACCATTTATGTCACGCACGACCAGGTCGAGGCCATGACGCTGGCCGACCGCGTGGTAGTGCTCAGGGATGGGCTGATCGAGCAGGTCGGCACGCCGCTCGAACTCTACGACCATCCGGCGAACCGGTTTGTCGCGCAGTTCATCGGCATGCCGTCGATGAACATGGTGGCAGCGAGCGCAATTCCGAGTTTCTCGGCGGCCACTGGCGGGCGCCTGCCAAGCGACGGTTTTCTGGGCGTACGGCCGGAAGGTTTGCGTGTGCATCCGAAGCAGGCCGCTGTTTCGGGCGTGCAAGGCCGCGTGGAGCTGATCGAGGCACTCGGCGCAGATACGCTGATCCATGTCGATGTGGGCGGTGTGCCGCTGATAGCGCGCCAGAACGAACGCACACCGCTTCATGCCGGTGACGATGTGGCGGTAGAGCTCGATCCCTCGGTGCTTCATTTGTTCAACCATGAAGGCCGTGCGGTTCCGGCCTGATTTTTCTTTTTCGGACATTCTCTTGACTCTCGCAACAGCGCCTCTTGCGCAAACGCTACCGGCCCTTTCGGAATTCACGGTGCTTCACCTTGGACTGGGTTCGTTCCACCGGGCCCATCAGGCCGTCTATCTTCAGCGGCTGATTGATGCGGGTGATACCCGCTGGGCACTGGTGAGCGCCAACATCCGGCCCGACATGGCCGAGGTTGTTGCGGCCCTGCAGGCGCAGGGCGGGCGTTATACGCTGGAAACCGTATCGCCGGCCGGTGAGTACCATTACGAACAGATTGAGGCCATTCGCGAAGTGCTCCCCTGGGAAGACTCGCTGGCTGCGGTGATCTCGCGCGGCGCAGCGCCATCCACGCGCATCGTTTCATTCACCGTGACCGAAGCAGGCTACTACCTCGATACCAAAGGCCAGCTGGATTTGTCTTTCAGTGATCTCGCGGCAGACGTCGAGCGCGCACGCAGCGGCAAGACGGGGGGGGAGCGCGGTGGAGGTATGACTATCTATGGCGCTGTCTGCGCGATCTTGCGCGCGCGCAAGGCCACGCAGGCCGGTCCTGTGACCCTGCTCAACTGCGACAATCTGCGCCACAACGGCGACCGCTTCCGCGACGGGCTGCTCGAGTTCGTCGAGCTTGCGGGCGATACCGATCTGCTCTCGTGGATCAGTGCAAACACCCGCTGCCCGAACGCGATGGTCGACCGCATCACGCCGCGCCCGCCGCCCGAGTTGCGCGCCCGCGTGAAGGCTGCTACGGGGAGGGATGATGCAGCTGCCATCACGGGCGAGAGCTTCATCCAGTGGGTGATCGAAGACAACTTCGCGGCTGGGCGCCCCGACTGGGGCCGCGTGGGCGTGGAACTGGTCGAATCAGTGCAACCCTACGAGGAAGCCAAGATCCGCATCCTCAATGCCACGCACAGCTGCATTGCCTGGGCCGGCACATTGCTGGGGCTGGATTTCATCCATGAAGGAATGCACAACATGGCGATCCGGAGGATGGCCTACGACTATGTGACGGACGATGTGATGCCCTGCTTGAGTTCGCCGGAAGCCCCGGGACCGATCGACCTCGCCGCCTACCGCGATGTGGTGCTTGACCGCTTCGGCAACCCCGCGATCCGCGACACCAACCAGCGTGTGGCGGCCGATGGCTTCTCGAAGATTCCGGGCTTTATCGCGCCCACGGTGCGCGAGCGGCTCGCTGCGGGACAGCCGATCGACAGCGTCGCAGTGCTGCCCGCGCTGTTCCTCGTTTTCCTGCGGCGCTGGCATCGGAGGGCGCTGCCTTATGTCTATCAGGACCAGGGCATGGACGAGGCTGTGGCTCACGCGATCTGTGATGCTGCCGATCCCGTGTACGCGCTGTGCTCGGATGCCGGGCTGTGGGGGAGCGCCGCGGCCGATACACGCCTCGTCGATGCCGTGCGCGGTGCAAGCGGGCGTGTGGCAAGTTTTGTCAATTCCGGGGTGAAAGCATGAGCGAACGTTTGAAGAACCGTCACGTGCTGCTGACCGGGGCCGGTGGCGGCATCGGTCTGGCAGTGGCCGAAACCTGCATTGCCGAGGGTGCGCGCTGCAGCGTGGTCGACCGTGCAGTGGCGGTGCCCGAAGCGGTGCGGGCGCTGCAGAAGCTCCGTCCCGGCTGCCTTGCCTACATCGCGGCGGACATTACGGACGCCCAGGCGATTGCGCGCCTGCTGGCGGAGGCGCAGGGCGCTTTTGGTCCCATTCATACCCTGTTCAACAACGCGGCCGTGTTCGACCTCGCGCCCCTGCTTGACAGTGATGAGGCTTCTTTCGACAAGCTCTTCGCCGTCAATGTGAAAGGCATGTTCTTTGTCATGCAGGCCGTGCTTCGCCACATGGTCGAAGTCGGCACACAGGGCGCGTCGGTCATCAACATGGCTTCGCAAGCCGGGCGGCGCGGCGAGGCGCTGGTGTCCCACTACTGCGCGACCAAAGCAGCGGTCATCAGCTACACCCAGAGCGCCGCATTGGCCATGGCGCCTCATGGCATTCGCGTCAACGGCATCGCACCCGGTGTGGTCGACACGCCGATGTGGGACCATGTCGACAGCCTCTTCGCCAAGGCAGAAGGGTTGCCCGCGGGGGAAAAGAAGCGGCGCGTGGGCCTCGAAGTGCCACTCGGCCGCATGGGTGTACCGGCCGACATCGCAGGAGCGGCGATATTTCTTGCCAGCGACGAGGCGCGCTACATCACGGCGCAGACCCTGAACGTCGATGGCGGCAACGTCATGAGCTGATTTTTCGGGGTTGAGCGCGATGAATGACGACTTCCATTTGTACCTCGACAGCGCCGACCTGGCCGAACTGCAGGACTGCCTGCCGCACCCGGTGGTGCACGGCGTGACGACCAATCCCACGCTGCTGCAGCGTGCGGGCGTCGGTCGTTCGGCCGTGCCCGGCTTGCTGACGCGCTGCATCGAACTGGGCGCGCGGCAGGTGCAGGCGCAGGTGTATTCGAACGAGGTCGATGGCATGCTTGAAGATGCACAGGATCTGCTGGCGCACTTCGACCGGGGCCAGTTGGTCGTGAAGATTCCCGCCACGCGCCAGGGCCTCGATGCTGGTGCGCGGCTTGTCGCGCAAGGTGTGCCGGTCACGTGGACGGCTGTCTATGCGCCCGAGCAGGCGCATTTTGCCGCACAGCTGGGGGCGGCTTATGCTGCACCCTACCTGGGACGGCTCGAGGACGCCGGCATTGATGGGTTGGCGCTGATCGCGCAGATGCAGGCGCTGGTCGCTCAGCGGCCTTCGTCCGGTACCCGCCTGCTGGTAGCGAGCATCCGCTCTCGCGAGGCCTACCTTTCCTTGCTGGAGTTGGGTGTGGGTGCCATCACAATTCCGCCGCGCCTCTTTGCCGAACTGCTCGATCATCCCGCCACACTTGCTGCCGAGCGCGGATTCCTGACCGACGCTGGCGTCTTGCCTTGAACGGAAATCCACCATGCGCATTGCATTTACGGGCGAAGCCCTGATCGATTTCACTGCCAGCGAGGCAGGTGTGCTGGCGTTCCTGGGCCACGAGGGCGGCTCACCGCTCAACACGGCCGTTGCCTGCGCGCGCCTCGGCCAGCCCACGGGGTTCCTCACACAGTTGTCGACCGACCTGTTCGGCGAACGATTGATGCGTTTTCTCGAACGAAACGGTGTGGATACCCGTTTCATCCTGCGCAGCCACGCGCCGTCGACCCTGGCCTTCGTTGAGCGCACACCACAGACCAACCGCTATGCCTTCTATACGCGTGGCAGCGCGGACGCCACCTGGGCGCCTGCGCAGCTGCCGCAGTTGCCGGCGGACTGCCGCTTTCTTCATTTCGGCTCGATCTCGCTCCTGCAGGAACCTGCTGCCACGCGCATCACCGGGCTGATGGCAGCCAACGCCGGGCGCTGCGTGATTGTGTTCGATCCCAACGTGCGTCCCAGCCTTATTTCCGATATGGCAGCCTATCGTGCGCGCGCCATGAACTGGTTTGCGATGGCCGATCTGGTGAAACTGAGCGACGAAGACGCTGAACTGCTGGCGCCCGGCAAGTCCGTCGATGCGCTGGCAGCTGATTGTCTGCAAGCTGGTACGCGTGCGGTGATCGTCACGCGCGGCGCTGGCGGTGCCACGCTCTGGCGCCCGGGGCACGAGCCGCTGACCGTGGCGGCACCGCGTGTCGAGGTGGTAGACACCATCGGCGCGGGCGACACTTTTACAGCCGGGCTTTCGGTGTCACTGCTCGCGCATGGCGTCGAATACCCGGCCCAGCTCGGCGAGCTGGGCGGCGACGCGTGGCGCGAAGTGATGCGCTTTGCCGCCACGGCAGCCGCACTGAATTGCACCCGGGAAGGTGCCGATCCACCCACGCTCGACGCCGTTCACGCCGCGCTCATGCAGGAGGACAATGAGGCCGTTGCTTCCCGGTCCTGATCCATGCTGCCATGACAACGTCCATATCCAAACGCTCGATCCCCCGTCAGCGCCAACCCGAACTGGAGCGCGACATCGCGCGCTCTCCCTTGCTGGGCTACGAGGCACCTGAAACCGGTCTGGTGCGCTGTCTTGCACACGGCTTCCCGAGCCCGCTGGTGCGCTGGCATTTCCATGAAGAGTATGAACTGCACCTGATCACCGAGACCTCGGGCAAGGCGTTTGTCGGCGACTGGATAGGACCATTCCAACCTGGTCATCTGGTGTTGTGCGGTCCGCGCCTGCCGCACAACTGGATTTCGCTCGATGTGCCAGAAGGCGGCGCCGCGGGACGTGACCGGGTGATCCAGTTCCGCCACGAACCCATCGAACGTGCGGCGACCGGGATTCCTGAATTGCGGGAGGTGATGCAGCTTCTCGAAAGGGCGCGCCACGGTATCGAATTCTTCGGCATGTCACCGCAGGCGCAGACGCACTGGGACAACATCAAGGCCGCGCGCGGTGTGCGCCGCCTCGGACGCTTTTTTGAGTTCCTGGCCGACCTGGCGCAATGGACAGATTACCGGCTGCTGTCGAGCGTACAGATGCAGGGCACGCAAGGCGCCGATGGCGATGCGCAGGTCGACCAGATCAACGGCATCGTCAACCGCATTACCGCCAACATGACGGAGCCGATCTCGATGTCGGTCGTGGCGGCCGAACTTGGCATGAGCGAAAGCCGCTTCAGCCGCTTTTTCCGGCGCTCCACCGGCAACAGTTTTACCGACTTCGTCAACCAGGTGCGTATCAACAGCGCCTGCCACCTGCTGATGCAGACTGACCACAATGTCACCGACATTTGCTACCAGGTCGGCTTCAACAACGTGGCGAACTTCAATCGGCGTTTCCTTGAAATCAAGGGCATGACGCCAACCGAGTTCAGGCGCCAGGCAGACGGCCGGTTTGGCCGTTCGACCTGACCTCCGGCCCGCTTCCTGGGTTTCGGTCTATTGCCTCTCAGTTGCAGGATGGCGGATCAACAGTTTTGACCGGTGTGGTGTGCTGGCGACGGAAGTTGACAGGTGGGGGCAAGCCGGCGTCAGGACTGTTGCGAAAAGCCATTTCGGCTTGATTGCGGGCTAGTCATGTGCAATATTTCGTTGCGGGACCGCGGAATTCCATGGTCAACTTGCTGCTTCGATTTGACACGCTCTCCGCAACATGCTGCCTCAACCTGCTCCTGCCGTTCGCGGTTCCCGCTTTTTTCCTTCGAACCGGACGGTGTTCCCGCCACGCTGTTTGAACGGCCTTGCCGCTGTATGGCTGGCGGTGAGCCTCATGTCCGGATGCGCGACACACCAGGAACGGGATACCGATGCAGACATCGGAGAGCCGGTTTCCCGGGGTGGAACGCTAGGGCCGGCTCTTGGTGTGACTGGCACCACCTGGGCCGAGTTGAGTGTTTCCGCGAAGGAGGGTGGGCTCAAGGCAGATGACCTGGTCTGGGAAATCTTCCGGGTGCCGGGTAAGCAACCCACACGCTACAACTATGTGCAACACGAAGGCCGCGACGCGGTGCGTGCCGTGGCTGACGCAACCGGCAGCATCCTGCGGCACCGCCAGCGCATTGAGCCCGCCGATCTGGGCCGCATCAGTTTCTCGTGGCACGTGCCGCCACCCGGGGCTGACACGAACGCTTCACTCGCCCAACTGGAAGATGTGCCTGTGCGTGTGGTTCTGGCTTTCGAAGGCGATCGCTCGCGGTTTTCGCTCAAGAACTCCCTGCTGTCGGAGTTGAGCCTCATGCTGACCGGCGAAGAATTGCCCTTTGCCACGCTGATTTATTCCTGGTCGCGCGTGAACAAGCCTGGCGACGTCGTGATGAATGACCGTACCGACCGCATTCGCAAACTCGTCGTGGATTCAGGCGATCAAGGCTACAACCAATGGCTGAATTACGAACGGGACATTCGGGCTGATTACCGCAAGGCCTTTGGCGAAGAGCCCGGGGCCCTGTTGAGTTTCGCGGTTTTTACCGAGGGTGAAAGAAACGAAGGCCAGCTTCAGGCTTTTTATGGCCCATTGAAGCTGCTGCCTGCTGTTGAGGTGGCCCAAAACAGGGCGACGGCTCCGTCGCATGCGGATCGACCGGAGCTCTCCCAACTCCAGGCTGGACAGGGGCGTTGAATTTCCCGTCGGCCCGGTTTGGCTTGTACGGGTGTTGCGTGACTTATCATGGCGCGGGGAATCTACCCTGCAATCCTTTGAGGAGGAGAAAACCATGAACTTCGGCCAAGCCATTTCAACCTGCTTTTCCAAGTACACCGACTTTTCCGGTCGCGCACCGCGTCCGGAGCTATGGTGGTTCATATTATTCGAGGTGATTGTGCTGGCAGTCACCAGCATGTTCGGCATGACGCTTTATGGCATCGCTGCGCTGGTTTTCTTGCTGCCGGTTCTGGCCGTCGGCACGCGCCGGCTCCACGACATTGGTCGCTCGGGTTGGTGGCAACTGATCTCGCTGACTGGTATCGGCTCCTTGTTGTTGCTGTATTGGTTTGTTCAGCCAACGGCAGAGGGCAGCAACGAGTATGACGCGCCCACTCCAGCCTGACTGAGGGTGGACTGCCAATAAAAAAACCCCGCAGGCGCAAGCCTCGCGGGGTTTTTTTGCAACTGCCCGGAAATCCCGGGCAGCGAACGGGCATTACATGCCCATGTCGCCCATGCCGCCCATACCACCCATGCCGCCGCCCATACCGCCAGGGCCACCGGCGCCGGACTCGTCTTTCGGAGCCTCGGCCACCATGCATTCGGTCGTCAGCATCAGCGACGACACGGATGCTGCGTTTTGCAGGGCAGTGCGGGTCACCTTGGTGGGATCCAGGATACCCATGTCGATCATGTCGCCATAGGTCGCGTTGGCGGCGTTGTAGCCGTAGTTGCCTTTGCCGGCCAGCACTGCATTGACCACAACGCTTGGCTCTTCGCCGGCGTTGGAGACGATGATGCGCAGCGGCTCTTCGATGGCACGCAGGATCAGCTTGATGCCGGCGTCCTGGTCAGGGTTGTCACCCTTGATGGTGCCAGCAGCTTGCTTGGCGCGCAGCAGGGCCACGCCGCCGCCGGCCACAATGCCTTCTTCCACAGCAGCGCGGGTAGCGTGCAGGGCGTCTTCAACGCGGGCTTTCTTTTCTTTCATTTCGACTTCGGTGGCAGCGCCAACCTTGATCACGGCAACACCGCCAGCCAGCTTGGCCACACGCTCTTGCAGTTTTTCACGATCGTAGTCGGAAGTCGCTTCTTCGATCTGGACACGGACCTGCTTGACGCGGGCTTCGATGTCAGCAGCTGCGCCGGCGCCGTCGATGATGATGGTGTTTTCCTTGCCCACTTCGATGCGCTTGGCCTGGCCGAGGTCAGCCAGCGTCACTTTTTCGAGTGTCAGGCCGACTTCTTCAGCGATGACCTTGCCGCCGGTCAGGGTGGCGATGTCTTCCAGCATGGCTTTGCGGCGGTCGCCGAAACCAGGGGCCTTCACAGCCACAACCTTCAGGATGCCGCGGATGGTGTTGACCACCAGCGTTGCCAGGGCCTCGCCTTCAACATCTTCCGAGATGATCAGCAGCGGACGGCTGGACTTGGCAACTTGCTCAAGGGTAGGCAGCAGGTCACGGATGTTGCTGATTTTCTTGTCGTAGAGCAGCACAAACGGGTTGTCCAGAATCGCGGACTGCTTTTCCGGGTTGTTGATGAAGTAGGGCGACAGGTAGCCGCGGTCAAACTGCATGCCTTCAACCACGTCGAGTTCGCTGTTCAGCGACTTGCCGTCTTCCACGGTGATGACGCCTTCCTTGCCGACCTTGTCCATCGCTTCAGCGATGATCTTGCCGACTTCTTCGTCGCTGTTGGCGGAGATGGTGCCGACCTGGGCAATTTCCTTGCTGGTGGTGGTGGGCTTGGAAGCTTTTTTCAGCTCTTCGACCAGAGCTGTCACAGCTTTGTCGATGCCGCGCTTCAGATCCATCGGGTTCATGCCGGCGGCGACATACTTCATGCCTTCGCGGACGATGGCTTGTGCCAGAACGGTGGCGGTCGTGGTGCCGTCACCAGCGATGTCGGAGGTCTTGGAAGCAACTTCCTTGACCATCTGCGCGCCCATGTTCTGCAGCTTGTCCTTGAGCTCGATTTCCTTCGCGACGGACACACCGTCCTTGGTCACGGTGGGGGCGCCGAAAGAGCGCTCGAGCACCACGTTGCGGCCTTTGGGGCCCAGGGTAACTTTGACTGCGTTGGCCAGGATGTTCACACCCTCGACCATGCGTGCGCGGGCTTCGCCGCCGAAAATGACGTCTTTTGCTGCCATGTTTAATTCTCCAGATTCAGTTGATTAATGATGTGTGAAAGGCGAGAAATTACTTTTTCTCAACGACTGCAAACAGGTCGTCTTCCTTCATCACGAGCAATTCGTCGCCATCGACCTTGACGGTTTGGCCGCTGTATTTACCGAACAGAACGCGGTCACCAACCTTGACGGCCATGGCGCTGATTTCGCCCTTGTCGTTCTTCTTGCCGGGGCCAACAGCCAGCACTTCGCCCTGGTCAGGCTTTTCGGCGGCGCTGTCGGGAATGACGATGCCGGAGGCGGTTTTGGTTTCGTTTTCAACACGTTTGACGATCACACGGTCGTGCAGGGGACGAAGTTTCATGAGAGCTCCTTGTTTTAAAACAATGGTTTTGGGATCAAAAAGCACCGTGCGGAAGCGCGGTGCCTATGAACTGGCTGGCTTGAAGTGGCTATTGTTAGCACTCAATACCATCGAGTGCTAATCATAAGGCCGTTTCAGGGTAGTTTCAAGCGGCCCGAGGCAAAACAGTCCTGGATGTCGATTCTCAGCTAACTCTGAACTTTTCTCACTTAACTCTGAACTTTGGAAACATGTTCGACAACTGTAACTTGTTGATTTGTATGGGGTTTTCGGAGATATTTAGTTAAAGTTACATTCTCAGCATATGGAAATGCTTTGAATTCAAAGAAACCCGCTTGGTGTTGAGTTCCGTCGAAATCTGACTCACTTAGCACGGTAATTTCCATTCAAAACTGACCCACACGTAGGCACTACCCTGCTTGTTTTAAAAGCAGGGGAAATTAGGAGTGATAGACGTGGCGACATTGAATGTCATCAGACGTTGGGCACTGCGAGATCAGATGTCCATCCGCGAGATTTCAAGGCGTCCAGGCTTGGCTCGCAACACAGTAAAAAAACATCTGCGATGCGGAAGAGAGCGAGCCCAGCTACCAAAGGCGGGCAACCCCAAGCAAGCTCGATCCCTACGCCGAGAAGCTGGCCACCTAGCTAGTGATCGAGGCAACAAAATCGCGGAAACAGCGGCGCACTTTGAGGCAGATCCACACAATGTCATATCCTTGAGACTGGAAACGACAGCTATCGGTTCAAAAACAGCTCTGCAAAGACTCAACCCAAAAAGGAGAAGATCAAGAACTTATCCACATCGTGAGCACCTTCTGTTTACAAAGAGTGTGGGTCAAAATTCGATGGAAAACTCGGGTCAGACTTCAGCGGAATTCAACAGCACGCCGACAGTCAGCACGAAGACGACACCGATCCAGCCTGGAGTAGTTTCTGGAATCAGAAATCGTAGCCACCAGGGTAGGCCGCTCATCAGGTCCGGTGGCTCGACTCCGTGCCGTTCAAATATGCTGCCGAAATATCAAGGATTGTGTGAATTTGCCTCAAAGTGCGCCGCTATGAGGTCTATTTCGAGGACCGAAGTACGGAGTTGAAGGCGTAGCGAGCGATCTTCCACTGCCCGTTCGTCTTGCGCAACAAAAACAGCTCCTGGTTGCTGCCCGGAATCTCAGCGCCGTTGGCGAGAATCTTGACGGTGCCGGTTGAAGTCGTGCGCAACATGGCCGACTCTGGCGAAAGCAGCTGCATCTCGGCGATCTGGAACTTTAGCTTCAGGGAGATCGCCTGGAAGACCCCGGCGTAGGCTTGCGTGAGGATGCTGGTGCCAACGGCGGCCGGGTTCTCTGGTGCCATAAATACACCGTCTGCGGTATAGAGCTGCACAGCGGCATTGACGTCGCTGGTGTTCAGCGCCTGTTCGTATTCGTTCAGCAACTGCTCGATCTCCGCTTTCTGGGTATCCGATGTGCGGGTTTGGTGTGATTTGGCCCCAGTCTCTTGGGGTTGTTGCGCCAGGATGGGCAAGGCAACGGTTTGAAGGGCAAGGCCGGCGGCCGCGACGGCGAGATGGGTTTTCATGTTCAATCCTTGTGGTGAGCGCAGTGATTTGCGTGGAATGAACGATAGGGATTCATCATTCTTTGCACTAGCCCATGTAAGTGCAAATCACTTTCTCGCCAATGGGAAAGTGGCGGCGGGGTGTTTACATCAAAGAGTTGCTTTCGAAATACTTTGCACAAAAGTCCTTGAAGGCACGCACAAGAGGCGACAGGTTTTTGTTGCTGGGAAACGCCGCGGCCACCTTGACGCTTGCAAACTGCCATTCAGGCAGGACCTCCACCACTTGGCCCTGGTGCAGTGCAGCCTTGCACAGGAAACCGGGCAACTCGGAGATACCCAGTCCACCGACCAGACCCTGCAAGACGCCGGCATAGTCGTTGAGCACCAGCCGTGGCTCTGGCTCGATCCTTACGGACTCGTTGCCGCTACTGAAGGTCCATGCCACTGGTCGTTCCCATCGGGAGAATGCAACGTGAACATGGGGCACCACGTCCTGCGGCCGCGTCACGGACTCGATGCGAGCCAGATAGCCCGGTGATGCAAGAAGCAGAGGACGATGAACAGTCACTGTTTTCGTAACTACGTTGCTGTCGCGATTGTTCGGATGCTCGACCCGAATGGAAAGGTCAATGCCGTCAGCGATGTAGTCGATATACCGTTCCGTGACCAAGCAGTGAACGATTACCTTTGGATAGAGTTCCTGGAAAGCGCTCACAAGCGGAACAATCACAAGATCGGACATGCTCGGCGGTATGGATATTCTCAGCCGGCCGGATATCTCGATCTGGTGCTGCGTCACCAATGAATCAGCCGCTTCGAATTCTGTCAGTCCCCGGCGGCACGACTCGAAGTAACCTTGGCCGATCTCGGTCATACGCAACTGCCGCGTGGAGCGCTCAAGCAGCCGGACCCCCAGCGCCTCCTCCAGATCCGCAATCTTGCGGCTGACGGTAGACACCGGCATGCCTTCGCGCGCAGCGGCTTTGGAAAAGCTCCCTGCTTCAACCACTCGCACGTAGAGGGCCATCGCGTTCTTGTCAGTGTGCATTTGCGTTCTCGTGGGTTCGGCCGTCCATCGTACCCGTCCATTTGCCGCTCTGGTCATCGACATGACCGATCATGGCGCAGCTTGTTTTGACTATGACATAGGAGCCGGGTGTGGCGTCATTCTCGCAACGCCGCTTCAGGTCTTCGATGGCCGAGAGGGTTCCTCATCAGACAAGGAATGCACGGATGGGCCGCGGCATCGATCTTGACACGGTAGACTGCTCTCTATTACGGAGCAAAATCACGGACCCCATTCTTTCCACGGCATTGACCTATTTCCGCGAAGCGGCCGTTCAAAAGTCGGTCCGCCGGGCCGGCGATCAATTGGATGTCGCGCCCAGCGCGATTTCACGCCAGATCACTCGCCTTGAGGAAGAGCTTGGCGTGTCCCTCATCGACCGCAGTGCCAGGGGACTGGGATTAACGGAAGCAGGAACGCTTGTACTGGAGCATGCGGAACGATCCGTCCAGGAGGTCAGCGATTTGCGGGCCGCCCTATTGGATCTGAGAGGTTTGCGTTCCGGGCGAGTACGTGTTGCCAGCGTGGAGGGCATGGCGGCGTATTTCCTGGCGCGCTACCTGGCCATTTTTGAAAAAGACAACCCAGGGATAACCGTCCAGCTGTCCGTGATTGGGTCCCGGGCCGTACTGGATGCGCTCCGTGACCGCGCAGCAGACATGGCGCTGGCCTTTAACGCGCCAACGCCGTCGCCTTTTCGTGAGCACGCAAGACTGGATCAACCCCTGTGCCTGATCGTGGCGCCGTCTCATCCATTGGCAACCCGGAAGTCCGTTTCGATGAAGGAATTGGCCGAATGCCGCATGGCGTTGCCGGACGAGTCGTTTCAGATCCGCTTTCTCGTCGAGCATATGGCTGCTCGCATGGGAGTCAAGCTGAAAGTCGCGCTCGAAACCAACACCCTAGAAACGGTCAAGGGTGTTGTGCGCAACTCCCAGTTGGTAACCTTCCTTCCTCGCTACGCCGCGCTGCGCGAGGTGTCGGACGAAGATCTCTGTGCAGTGCCGCTGCGGGAGCGCGAATTCACGGCGACAAGGGTCAGCCTGCTTACCTCGAAAACCGTCAAGCTTTCTCCAGCAGCACAAGCATTACTCAAGACCCTCAAGGCAGCGATGGCCACCTACCGAGGCTGACTGGCAGCGGCTCACTGCGGCCGTTTCCGTTTGTGTAAGTGCTCTAAAAAAGGCAACGACGTGTTGCTACTTTGTGTCTATTTTTGTTCAATCCTCAGACCTATACTCCGCTCGAACTCATCAAAAGGCGGTGGACCATGAACAAATTTTTCATTGGGGCAATGCTCACTGCGGCGGGCTTAGTCGCCGCGTCCGGAGCCGTTGCGCAGGATGCACAGACCATTCGCATCGGTGCGCCGTTGCCCATCACGGGGCCGCTGGCACCGGAGGCGGTCAAGCAGCAGCGCGGCTACGACCTGTGGGCCGAGATGGCCAACAAGGCGGGTGGCATCAATGTCGGCGGCAAGCGCATGAAGGTGGAGATTGTCTACGCGGACTACCAGTCGAACACGCCGCGGGCGGTGCAGACGGCTGAAAAACTGATCACCCAGGACAAGGTCCAATTCCTGTTCGGGCCCTATGGTTCGGGTGCCGCCAAGGCGGCTTCCAGCGTGTCCGAGAAGTACAAAGTGCCGATGATCGCCGCCACGGCCTCCTCGTCCCAGGTGTACGACCAAGGCTACAAATACCTGTTCGGAACATTCACACCCAACGACACCTTGACCGAACCTATCGCCGAATTGGTCAAGACCATGGCTCCGGGCGTGACCCGTGTCGCCATCCTTGCGCGTAATGATCTGTTCCCGTTGGCCATCGCGCAGGAGATGGAAAAGTCGGCCGCCAAGCGAAACATCAAAGTGGTTTTCTTCGAGAAGTACGCTATCGGCACGCTGGACCACGCTTCGGCACTCAGTCAGATCAAGGCCCAATCGCCTCACTGGATTTTCGCCACGGGCTATACCAACGACCTGGTGCTGATGCGCAAGCAGATGGCAGACCTCGGGCTGAAAGGGCAGGTGCTCACCATGATCGCCGCCCCCGCCTACCAGGAGTTCATCGATGCGGTAGGCAAGCAGTCCGACAACATCTCCAGTGCATCGTGGTGGCATCCGGCCGTGCGCTACAAGGGCAAGGACATTTTCGGTTCGACTGAAAATTTCGTGAAACTGTTTCGGGCCAAGTACAAATCAGATCCGGACTATGTCGAGGCGTCCGGCGCGGTGAGCGGGGCTTTGTTCCAGATGGCGATCGAACGCGCCGGCTCTCTTGACGGGACCAAAGTCCGCGACGAACTGGCCAAGACCAACGAAGAAACCTTCTGGGGACCGGTGCGCTTCGGCCCCACTGGGCAAATCAATTCGCTGGAGCCGCCGGTGTTCCAGATCCAGGCAGGCAAGCCCATCATCGTGCACCCCAAGGCCATCGCACAAGGCGCCTTGCGCCTGGGCGTCAAGTAAACCAAGAACGTCAACGGCCTTTCGGCCAAAAGGAGGTTCGCCATGCTCTGGTTACAGGTGCTTGCGAACGGATTGATGCTGGGGGGCCTGTACGCCTGCATCGCAGCCGGTTTTTCCCTCGTGTGGGGTGTGTTGAACGTGATCAACATCCTCCATGGCTCATTGATTGTGCTGGGCGGCTACCTGGCGTATTTCGGCTACACGCTGTGGGGCATCCACCCCTTCGCTTCCATCCCCCTCATCGGTGCGCTGTTCTTCGTGCTGGGCTATCTGGTCCAGGCCAGCGTCATCAACCGCATGATTGCTGCGCCAGTGCTGCTGACTCTGACACTGACCTTCGGCTTGGACTTGATGCTGAACAACGCCATGCTGGTCGCATTCAAGGCGGACTTTCGCCGGTTGACGCTTGAACCGCCCCTGGGCACGCTGGAGCTGGGCGAGCTGTCCCTGCCGGTGGACCGGATGTTGGCGATGGTTCTGGCGATCGCGCTCACCGGGCTGCTCTACCTGGTGCTGTCGCGCTCGCGCATCGGTCGCGCCATCGTGGCTGTGCGTATGGATCGCTGGGCCGCTGCGCTGATGGGCGTGAACGTCAACCGCATCTACGCCATCACGTTCGGGCTGGGCGCGCTGATGGCCGGCGCCAGCGGGCCACTGCTGGCCATGATCTTTCCGATTTCACCCCTTACATCGTCCGCCTACCTGGGCAAGGCCTTTGTGGTGTGCGTGCTGGGCGGGCTCGGTAGCGTTCCGGCGGTGATCGTGGGCGGCATCGTCCTCGGCGTGGTTGAAAGCCTTGCCTCGGTCTGGTTCGGATCGGAGCATGCCATCACGGTGTCCTTCGTGTTGCTCATCGGCTTTCTCATCTTCAAACCGACCGGGCTACTCGGCAAGAAAGGCTTTGAGTAAAACCATGAAATTCCATATCATCGCTGCCGCCACCCTCTTCGCCCTGCTGGCGGCAGTTCCTTCATTCCTGGGCGATGCTTACTCGCTTCGCATCGGTACCACCATGCTGATGTACGGCATCCTGGCGATGTCGTGGAACTTCATCGGCGGCATGGCCGGCTACCCCTCGTTCGCGACGGCTGCTTTCTTCGGCCTGGGTGCCTATGCCGGGGCCGTGCTGCAAAAACTGGGTTTGCCGATGATCGCGTCCTGGATGGCCGCCGGGTTGTTTGCCTTTGTTTTCGCCGGCATTCTGGGTATGGCGTTGCTGCGCTTACGTGGGCACTACTTCGCCATCGCCAGCTTAGTGGTGGCTGAAGTCATCCGCGAAGCAGTGAACTCTGCCACCGATCTCACCGGCGGTGGCATGGGCTTGAACCTGCCGGTGCCCCAGATGGGCAGCATCGAAGCACAGGCCGCATACTTCTTCAATGCCATGCTGCTCATCTCGGCGGCGACCTTCATCGCACTGTTTGTGACCAGCCGCTCCAAGCTGGGCTTCGGGCTGCGGTGCATCCAGCAAAACGAAGCGGCGGCCGACATGATCGGCATCAACGCGACCCTGTACAAGACGGCCGCCTTCATGCTGTCAGCCGTGTTTGTCGGCGTCGCGGGCGCGGCCTACGCGTCCTGGGTCCACTACATCGAACCACCGGATGTCTTCGACACGCTTTACTCGGTCAAGCCCATCGTCATGGTGCTGCTGGGTGGCGTTGGCTCGGTGTTCGGCCCTATCCTGGGGGCGGCTGCCTACTTGGCACTGGAAGAGCTGGTGTGGCGCAACTACCTGTCCATCCATACCGGCGTGCTGGGCCTGCTGATTGTGCTGCTGGTACTGTTTCTGCCGCGCGGCCTGCTGTCGCTGGCGCCACGCCGCTGGGGGATGGCGCCATGAGCGGCCCTTTGCTTCAGCTGTCCGGCGTCACCTGCCAGTTTGGCGGCTTGAAAGCCCTGTCGGACGTCACCTTGAGCGTGGGGCGCGGCGAGATCATCGGGCTGATCGGGCCCAACGGCGCTGGCAAGACCACGCTGGTCAATGTGGTGACTGGCGTTCACCGTGCCAGCGCCGGGCGCATGCTGTTTGATTCGCGGGACATCACCGGAATAAAACCGTATCAGGCGGCGCGTGGCGGCATAGGCCGCACCTTTCAGGTCGTCCAGCCGTTTCCAGAACTGACCGTGATAGAGAACGTCGCTGCGTCTGCGCTGTTTTCGGGGGCGGCCAAGAGCCTTCGGGTGGCCCGGGAGCAAGCGTTGGAACACCTGGCGTTTGTCGGTCTGGAATCCATGGCCGAAAAGGACGCTGCGACGCTTACCCTCGCTGCGCGCAAGCGGCTTGAGCTCGCTAAAGGGCTCGCCATGAACCCCAAGCTGCTGCTGCTCGACGAAGTTAATGCCGGGCTCAACAACGCCGAAGTGGACCAGGCGCTTTCACTTATCCGCGCCATCGCGGCGCGTGGGGTGACCATCCTCATCATCGAGCACCTGATGAAGGTGGTGCTCACGGTCTGTGACCGGCTCGCGGTCTTGCATCACGGGGAGCTGATCTCGGTGGGAACACCCAAGGAAGTGGTGTCCGATGCCCGGGTCATCCAGGCGTATCTCGGGAAGCGTTACGCCGCCAAGGAGGCCAAAAATGTCTGAATCCATGTTGGCCGTCAAAGAACTGCAAGCCGCTTACGGCGAGGTTCAGGTGCTCTGGTCCGTCGACCTGAATATCCGGCGCGGAGAAATTTCCGCGCTGATCGGATCGAACGGGGCGGGAAAAACCACACTCATGCGCTGCGTATCGGGGATGGTTCCGGCCAAAAGTGGCAGCGTTCGCTTCAACGGCACAGAACTGACGCATGCGGGCCCGCAACGCGCCCTGGAGGCGGGGATTGCCCACGTGCCAGAGGGCCGGCGCCTGTTCGCTGCCATGAGCGTGCGCGACAACCTGCTGATGGGGGCCTATCTGCGCAAGCTGTCGGCCGTCGAGCTGCGCCGCGACCTGGACAAGGTCTACGAAACCTTTCCCATTCTTGCGGAGCGCTGCAACCAGGCCGCGGGTACGCTGTCGGGCGGCCAGCAGCAGATGTGTGCCATCGGGCGCGGGTTGATGAGTGCACCCAAGCTGCTGATGATCGACGAGTTGTCGCTGGGACTGGCGCCCGCGGCAGTGGACTTGCTGTGCGACGCACTGCGAAGGCTCAATGCGGAAGGGCTGACCATTCTCGTGGTCGAGCAAGACGTCACGACGGCCCTGGAACTGGCCCACCGCGGTTTTGTTATGGACCGAGGCCGGGTCGTGAAATCAGGAGTCAGCAACGAGCTGAGTGAAGACGCCGCCGTGCGTCAAGCCTATCTGGGAGTGTTATGAGCGGAACCATCGAATTCAAAGAGGGCGGCTACCGCTATGTGCCCGGCGTGTTCCAATACTCGGCCGGTGTCGCCGCGCAGCCCGGCTATCGCATCGAAAGGGCATGGCTGGCGCAGCCTCTGCCACTGGCCGAGGGATTTGCGCTGATCGAGGCTCACCTGAAAATCAAAGGCCGCCCGCACGCCGCGCTCTGTGCCTGTGAGTTGCGCTCGCCCGAGCCGCTGAGCGACGGTGGTTTCGAGGCCTTCAACCGCGCCTACGTGGACATCCTTGAGCGCTGGGGCATCTATCGCCAGGGCATCAACCCCATTGCACGAACCAACGTCTGCCCGGTGCTCCAGCCGCCCCGGGCTACCGTGCTGTCGGCCTTCTCGTACACCGTGGAATCCGATGATGAATCTGTCGGGACCTTCGTCGTGGCCGGCGGCGGCGAGTCACCCGAAGGCAAAGAAAACTACCGGGACCACATCGTCAGGCGCGGTGACGTCTCGCTGCCCGGTCTGCGCGAAAAGTTGCGATACGTCATGGACGAAATGGAGCGCCGGCTCACGCTGCTGGGCTACGGCTGGAAAGACGCTGCCAGCACACAGGCCTACTCGGCGCATGACATCGGACCACTGCTGCGCGACGAGGTGGTGCAGCGTGGCGCGGCGCCTGGCGGATTGACCTGGCACTTCTGCCGGCCGCCGATTGCCGACCTCGAATACGAGATGGACGTGCGCAGGACCGCCTGCGACATCGCCTTGTAAGCCACCTCCCGAAAGCTCATCCACATGTGGACCGTCGCTGACCTGACCGCCGACCTGCACGCCGGCAGGACCACCAGCCGTGAACTGGTCGAGCAGGCCTTGGCGCGGATAGAGGACCCGCAAGGCGAGGGTAGCCGTGCCTTTGTGAAGGTCTACGCCGATCTGGCACGTGCAGAAGCCGACTATTCGGACCGGCTGCGCCGCGCCGGCGTGATCCGCTCGCCGATCGAAGGTTTACCCGTATCGGTGAAAGACCTGTTTGACGTGGGGGGCGACATCACGCTTGCCGGCTCCCGCGCGTTCACCGGCATGCCAGCGGCGCCCGTGGACTCTTTCGCTGTTGCGCGCCTGCGCGCCGCGGGTGGCGTGATTCTGGGCCGCACCCACATGGTCGAATTCGCATTCGGCGGGGTCGGGCTCAATTCGCACTACGAAACACCCCGTAATCCGTGGAACCGTGGGAGGGGGCATGTACCGGGAGGCTCGTCTTCGGGTGCCGCGGTAGCGCAGGCTGACGGCATGTGCGTGATGGCCCTGGGGACCGATACCCGTGGCTCGATCCGTATTCCGGCGGCCTTGTGTGGCGTTGCCGGTTTCAAGCCTACCGCGCGACGGGTCCCACGGCATGGTGTGTTCCCGCTGTCCTCCACGCTCGACTCGGTAGGTCCGTTGGCCAACACGATTCATTGTTGCGCCGAGTACGACGCCGTCCTTGCCGACGAACCGGCGCGGCGTCTGGTTGCGCTCGCGGCCAAGGGTCTGCGGCTGATGCTGCCGAAATCGGTCGTGCTCGAGGACCTGGACACAGACGTGGGTCGTGCTTTCGAGGGCGCATTGTCGCGGCTGTCGCGTGCTGGGGCGCTCATCAAGGAGGTTGCCCTGCCTCTGTTCGACGCACATCAGGACTACTTCAGGGACGGCGGCCTGGCAGGCGCAGAGGTCGCGGCGGTCCATCGACCTTACGCTGGGCTGCACGGTCTGTACGATCCCCGTGTCAGGCTGCGCGTCAGTTCGGGCGGCAGCATCACGGGCGCGGACTACGCCGCGTTGCAAGCCAGGCGCGCCGAATGCGTGCGCGGGTTGGCCGCCATCTCGGCGCCTTTCGACGCAATACTCATGCCCACTGTGGCCTGCACCGCGCCGTCGATCGATGAAGCAAATGCTGGCGACGACGCCTATTTCCGCTGGAACACCCGCCTGTTGCGTAATGCGGGTCTGGTCAATTTTTTCGACGGTTGTGCTGCGACCCTCCCTTGCCACGAATCAGGAGCTGCACCCGTGGGCCTGAGCGTGATGGGTACAGCAAGCACTGACCGCCGCATTCTCGCGGTCGCCGCCGCCATCGAGGAAGCGCTGGACCGGCGGCCGGGAGGGCAAGCATGAAAAAAAATGGATTCAAACAGCACTGCCTCGCCATACTGGCCGCACTCCTCGTCCTTGCCGGGTTTCCCTGCATCGCGGAAACCGGTGTCAGCGACGACGACATCTTCATCGGCCAGTCAGCGGCGCTTGCCGGTCCTGCATCGGAGCTTGGCACGGAGATGCGGCTGGGCGCGCAGGTCTACTTCAAAAGACTCAACCAGAAAGGTGGCGTTCATGGCCGCAAGGTACGGATGGTCACGCTGGACGACGGCTATGAGCCCGCCCGTGCGGTGGCCAACACCCAGCGCTTCATCGACGAATACAAGGTCTTCGCATTGTTCGGTTATGTAGGTGCGAGTTCGGCCAACTCCGTGGTTCCGTTGGTCACGAAAGCCCAGATCCCGTTCTTCGCGCCTGTGACCGGGGCACAGGTGCTGCGCACGCCGGTCAACCGTTACGTGTTCAACATCCGCGCGAGTGACTCCGACGAGGCCGGCAGGATTGTCGAGCAGCTGGTGCTGACGGCCAGGCGTCGCATCGCCGTTCTCCACGAAAACAACGACTTTGGCCGCGGTGGCCTGGATGCGGTCACCGCCGCGCTGGCGCGCCACGGCCTGCAGGCCGTGAGTACGGGCATGGTTGAAACCAACAGCATGGCACTAACGCCCGCGGTGGCGTCAATCCTCGCTGGCAAGCCGGATGCGGTCATCATGCTCGCTGCGTACGCGTCGGGGGCCGAGTTCGTGCGGCGTGCCAAGCAGGCTGGCTTTGCTGGCCAGTTTTACAACATGTCCTTCGTCGGCAGCGCTGCGCTCGCCGCGGAACTGGGCAAGGACGGCCTTGGCGTGGCGGTGTCTCAAGTGGTGCCTCTGCCGTGGAGCGCCGGCACATCGATTGCGCGCGAATATCAGAAAGCCATGGCCGAGGACAGCCCGGCGGCACTGAGCTTCTCAAGTATGGAGGGCTACATTGCCGCAAAGGTCTTTGTCGAAGGGCTGCGCCGTGCGGGCCGGCAGCTCACGCGGGAAAAATTGATCGCAGCGTTCGATGAAATGAGCGCCTACGACATCGGCGGCTTCACCGTCGGGTTTTCGCCGACGCAACATTCCGGTTCGGCATACGTCGATCTCACCATCGTCGGGCGTGACGGCAAATTCATGAAATGAAAACACAACCAGGAGTCTTTATGCAAATACTACGTCGCAGCTTTCTTCAACGGACCGGGGCGTTGGCTCTGGCTGCATTCTGTTTTGTGTCTGGCTCAGCGCTGGCGCAGAACAAACCCGTCGTACAGTTCATCGCCACTGGTGGCACCATCGCCATGAAGGTGGATCCCGTGACCAAAGGGGTCGTTCCCGCCATTTCCGGCGATGACCTGATGCAGACCGTGCCCGATGCGGCCAAATACGCCACGATCGAGGTCAACAACTTCTCCAGCATGTCGGCCAACTACGTGGAGCCCAAATGGTGGTCGCGGCTGACCAAGGCCGTTGACGACGCGCTTGCCAGGCCGGAGGTGTCGGGCGTGGTGGTCGCCCAGGGCACGGACACCATGGAAGAAACCGCATTCTGGCTGGACCTGACCGTCAAGTCCGACAAGCCCGTGGTCATGATTGGCGCCCAGCGCAATGCGTCGGCCGCGGACTTTGACGGGCCGCGCAATCTGCTCAACGCGATCCGCATCGCCACCACCCCTGAGGCCAGGGGCAAAGGCGTGATGGTGGCGATGAACCACCAGATCAACGCCGCCCGGAGCGTGACCAAAACGCATACCGGCAATGTGGAGACGTTCAAGTCAGGCGACTTTGGCTTCCTGGGCGAAGTGTGGGACGACAGGATCGTGTTTTCACGCACGCCGCTGCGGCGCCAGCATATCGACATCGGTGCGGGCGACATGCCGCGCGTTGAAATTCTGCCGATGTTCGGTGGTGCCGACGGTGCATTGATGCGCTATGCAGTGGATCAAGGCGCCAAAGGCATCGTGGTGCAGGCCGTGGGCATGGGCAACATGAACGTTTCAATGTTCGAGGCGGTGAAATATGCCCTGTCCAAGAATGTGCCTGTGGTTATTTCTACCCGAGTGCACAACGGACGGACCATTCCACTGTATGGATTCCCCGGCGGTGGAAAAACCACCTTTGAAGCCGGTGCGGTAATGGCCGGGGACCTGAGCCCTCAGAAAGCCCGCTTGCTCCTCATGCTGTTGTTGCATCAAGGGAAAACCGGCAAGGGCGACTTGCAGGCTGCGTTCGACCGCTGAACCCGCGGCCGGTGCCACATTGCCGACCTATGGCCCCCGGCGTGTTCGGAAGGGTGCGCACGCGCCAGTGGGCGAAACGGCTTTTAGCCGCCTTACCCTTTACTCCCCGAGCTCCACTTTTGCCGGGCCACATACTCTCGCATGAAGTCGGCAACCCCTTGGGCTGCTGGCGACAAGGGGCGTTCTTTCTTGGTCAGCAGGTAAAACTTCCGGCTGAGCCTGGGTGCAAGCAGCAAGCGGGTTTGCAGGCCATAAAGATCGAGGAGCGAGGTGGCATACGGCATGCAGGTCGTCACCCCCAACCCGGCATTCACCATGCTGAGGGCCGTGGTCATGAAGGTGACCTCGATATCGGGATTCAGTGTCAAGGTGCCGGATGCAGCCTGCAGATCCGCACTCAGCATCTGTGTGTACTCCCCCTGCAAGGAGATTAGCGGATAGCGGGACATATCTGCCCAGGTCACCCGCTTCAATTTACCCAACGGATGATCCGGCGGGAATACCGCGACAAACGGTATGTCGAACAAGCTATGCGTTGCGATTTCATGTGAAACGCCACGTTCCGGCCCGATGGCGAAATCGACTTCGCCACTATGCACTTTTGACTGCACTGCCTCCACCGCGCAGTCGGAAAGGCGAATCTGCACCCCCGGGTGTTGCTTGTTGAATGCCGCAATGACCTCAGGCATCAGCGTACAAGCCATCAGTTGCGGCGCCGCAACCCGGACAACGCCGCTCTTCAAGGCTTTCAGGTCATGGATCGCGTGGAAAGCCTCGTCAAGGTCCTGCAGTATACGAACCGCCAGAGGCAGGAACTCGCTGCCGACCTCAGATAGCTGCACCTTTCGGGTACTGCGGTAGATAACCTGCACGCCCAAAACGTGCTCCAGTTCCTTGATCAAACCACTCAGTGCCGACTGCGTAATGTGCAGTTGGCTGGCTGCTTCGGTGAAGCTCGCGGATTTGGCAACGGCCACAAAAGCACGCAACTGGCGCAAAGTTACATTCATCGGATAAAGCGATATGTTGATATGAAAAAGTTGATTGAATAATAAGCCAGATTGTTTTCTACTCGCATTGGCTACGAAACGCCTCGCAGAATATTTTCAAATGCCCATCAGGAGACAACCATGCTTTCTCTCAATTTAAGGGGCAGCCTTGCCATGCTGCTAACCGCCATCGCGGTGTCCGTCAGCGCCCAAGCCCAAGCTCCGGCCCAGAGCTTCCCAAACAAGCCCGTGAAATGGATTGTGGGTTATCCGGCCGGGGGCGGGTCGGACTTTTTGGCACGCACTGTCGCGGCCCAGATGTCTGTTCAATTGGGCCAGCCGGTGATCATCGACAACCGGGCGGGTGCCGGTGCCATCGTTGGCGCCGAGGCGGCGGCCAGATCGCTGGGCGACGGCTACGCCCTCTTCACCGCCGACAACGGCGTGCTGATCTACAACCCGGCGCTTTACAAGAAGCTACCCTACGATCCGGCGCGTGATTTCGCGCCCCTCGGCCTGATGGCGCGAACCCCACTGCTGATTGTTGCCGCCCCCAATGCCGGGATCCGCAATGCCCAGGAGTTGATAGACATGCTAAAGAAAAATCCCGGCAAGCTGAGCTATGGTTCCCCCGGCAACGGCAGTCCTCACCACTTGGCCATGGAACTCTTCAAAAATCGGACCGCGTCCTTTGTGGTGCACGTTCCTTATCGGGGGGCCGCGCCCGCCATGCAGGATGCCATGGGTGGCCAGATACCACTGATGGTGGTGGATACGTCCACCGGCATGAGCGCCATCAAGGCCGGCAAGCTGGTGCCGTTGGTGGCATTCTCGGGCAAACGTGTTTCGCAGCTACCTGACGTACCCACCATGATCGAGCTTGGCTACAAGGATGTCGAAGCCTATGCATGGCAAGGCATGGTGGTCCCCGCCAGCACGCCAAACGACATTCGACAAAAGCTTTCGCTGGAAATGCAGGCGGCCGTCAATAGCCCGAATGTCCGCAAGAAACTCGAGGAGGCCTCCTGGGAATCCGTGCCCAGTGACGCAGGCGTCATGTCGGCATACATTCTCACCGAAACAAAGAAGTGGCATGCGTTGATCCGCGAGCGCGGTATCAGCCTGGACCAGTAAACGACCTCACCGTATTCACGAAACGTAATGGGAACATCAATGACACACCCTAACTCTGCACTCAGCCTCATGCTTGGACGTACCCTGCTGGGCCTCTTGTTCCTCGTCTCCGGTGCCGCCAAGATCGGGCGGTTTGCCGGGGTCGCGGGTTTTATGACATCCAAGGGCCTGCCCGCTGCTGAAATGCTGCTGGTGGCCACCATTGCGCTTGAGGTGGCCGGCGGCCTTGCCCTGATTGTGGGCTGGCGTGTTCGGTATGCGGCATGGGCTTTGCTCGTATTCACTGGTTTGGCAGCCGTGATTTTTCATGCCTTCTGGGCAGCGGAAGCGCCCGCCTACCAGAATCAGTTGAATCACTTTCTGAAAAATGTCGCCATCATGGGTGGTCTGTTTTGTCTCGGCGCTGTGGGTGCCGGGTCGTGGAGCCTTGACGGGCGAGCATCTGCAAAAGAATGAACCGATCCACTGACCCACTTTTGTCCTATATGAGCGGGTTCGGTAACGAATTCGCCACTGAAGCCCTGCCGGGCGCGCTACCGCGGGGACGTAATAGCCCGCAGCAGGTGGCACATGGGCTCTATGCCGAGCTAATCTCAGGCACCGCTTTTACTGCGCCGCGCGCCGAGAACCGGCGCAGCTGGCTCTACCGCCGCCAGCCTGCTGTGGTGACGGGTGGCTACCAGCCCTATGTTCAGTCCGATTGGACCAGCGGCACCGTGGGCGGTGTGGTGGCCCCACCCGATCCGCTGCGCTGGAACCCCTTCCCGTTGCCGGATGCGTCTACCGACGTCATCGACTTCCTCGACGGTCTGCACACTGTGGCGGCCAATGGCGATGTAGACGCGCAGGTGGGTATGGCCGCCCTGGTCTATGCCGCCAACACTTCCATGCAGCAGCGCGCTATTGTCAACGCCGATGGCGAAATGCTATTGGTTCCGCAACAGGGCCGTTTAGTGATCACCACCGAACTCGGCGTGCTGGATGTGAGGCCGGGTGAAGTGGCGTTGCTGCCGCGCGGCCTGGCTTTCAAGATCGCCTTGCCCGATGGCCCATCGCGCGGCTATGTGGCTGAAAACTATGGTGCACCTTTTCGTCTGCCTGAGTTGGGCCCTATCGGTTCCAACGGACTGGCCAATGCGCGTGATTTTCTGGCCCCCACGGCTGCGTTTGAAGAAGATGCTGGTGCCTACGAAATCGTCAAGAAATTCGGTGGCAAGCTGTGGCGCAATACCCATGCGGGTACGCCTTTCAACGTGGTGGCCTGGCACGGCAGTCTCACGCCTGTGAAGTACGACACCGCCAACTTCATGACCATCGGTTCGATCAGCTTTGACCATCCCGATCCCAGCATCTTTACCGTGCTCACCAGTCCCAGCGACATCTCCGGCACGGCCAACTGCGACTTCGTGATCTTCCCGCCGCGCTGGACGGTGGCCGAGAACACCTTCCGCCCGCCTTGGTACCACCGCAACCTGATGAGCGAATTCATGGGTTTGGTGACGGGCCAGTACGACGCCAAACCGCAGGGCTTCAAGCCCGGCGGTGCCACCTTGCACAATCTCATGGTGCCGCACGGCCCGGACAGTGAGGCGTTTGAGAAGGCCAGCCACGGCAACCTCAATCCCCACAAACTGGAAAACACGCTGGCTTTCATGTTTGAAAGCCGCTACCGCTTCATTCCCACGGCCTATGCCATGCAAGGTGGCGCACTGGACTCGACCTACGCCAGCTGCTGGCAGGGCTTGCAAGACCGTTTTTCAAAGATCTCATCATGAGACCAAATCTCGACCGCTCCCACGACGCCGCCCTGCAAAGCTGGGTCCTATCTGCCAATGACCCGGTCGGCGACTTCCCGATTCAGAATCTGCCGTTCGGCCGTTTCCGGCTGGCCGACGACGCGGATTGGCACATTGGCGTAGCGATCGGCGACCGGGTGCTGGACCTGCGCGCTGCCCAGTTGATTGACAGCGATGACATGCGCCAGTTGATGGGCCAGCCGCTCGAAACGCGCAGCAGACTGCGCCAGTCCATCGTGGACGGCCTGTGTTCAGGTAGCCCTCGGCAGCAGCTATTCCAGGCTGCGCTGCATGCCCAAGCCGAAGTCCAGCTCGGTCTGCCCTGCGAGATCGGCGATTACACCGACTTCTACACCAGCATCCACCACGCTACTACCATCGGTAAGCAGTTGCGACCCGAGAACCCGCTGCTGCCTAACTACAAGTGGGTGCCCATCGGTTATCACGGTCGCGCATCCAGCATCGTGTCCAGTGGTACCGGCTTCCGCCGTCCCAACGGGCAGACCAAGACGCTCGATCAGGACGCGCCAAGCATGGGCCCCTGCCGCCGACTGGATTACGAGCTGGAGCTTGCACTGGTTATTGGCCGCCCCAACGCCCTGGGCGAACCCATTCCCATGATGCAAGCAGAAGAGCATGTGTTTGGCGTCAGCCTGTTCAACGACTGGAGCGCCCGCGATCTGCAGGCCTGGGAATACCAGCCACTGGGCCCGTTCCTGTCCAAAAACTTCGCCAGCACACTGTCACCCTGGGTGATCACCCTGGATGCCCTGGCCCCGTTCCGAGAGCCGTTTACTCGGCCCGACGGTGACCCTTCACCCTTAAATTACCTTGTAGCGTCTGCCAATACTGCACAAGGTGCCATCAATATTGAACTGGAAGTATGGCTACAAACGGCGCAGATGCAGGCTGTCGGTTACGGAGGTGACCGGCTTTCGCGGTCCAACTATCGTGATGCCTACTGGACCATCGCACAGCTGGTAGCACACCACACGGTGAACGGCTGTAACCTGCGCAGCGGCGACTTGTTCGGCACTGGAACTTTGTCAGGGCCCAATCCGAAGCAAGGCGGTTCGCTGATGGAATTAAGCGCTGGTGGCAAGCGGCCTCTTGCACTGTCGAATGGCGAAACACGGACTTACCTGGAAGACGGAGACTCTGTTGTATTGCGCGCCTACTGCGTGCGTGAAGGCTTTCGGCGCATCGGATTTGGTGAGTGCCGCGGCACGGTATTGCCCGCCGCCCTCATCTGACCCCCGCGCCGTAGCCATGTTGATTCTTCACACCTACTTTCGTAGCTCTGCCGCATACCGCGTGCGCATTGCACTGGAACTCAAAGGTTTGGCTTACCAGTCCGTCCCTGTGCATCTGGTACGCGGCGGCGGGGAGCAGCATTCGGCGGCGTTTGCCGCGCTCAACCCGGCCGAACTGGTACCGGTATTGGTCGATGGTCCGGTCACCCTTACCCAGTCGCTGCCCATCATTGAATACCTCGACGAGTTGCACCCGGCGCCAGCCTTGCTGCCTCCTGATGCCGCCGGTCGTGCAAAAACGCGAGCCATTGCCCAGGCCATTGCCTGCGAGATACACCCGCTGAACAACCTGCGTGTGCTGCAGCGCCTGGAAGGCACGCTGGGCGCGGATGCGCAGGCTAAAAGCGCTTGGTATACGCACTGGGTAATGCAGGGGTTCAAGGTGGTCGAATCCATGCTCCGTGAAACCGGCAGCGCCGGACGGTATTGCCATGGCGATACACCCACGCTGGCCGATTGCTGCCTGGTACCGCAAATCTACAACGCCGAGCGCTTCGGTATCACGCTGGATGCTTACCCGAACCTGCGCCGGATCGGTGAGGCCTGCCTGCGGTTACAAGCTTTTCAACGCGCGACGCCGGAGGTCCAGGCCGATGCCGCCTAGCAACATGTTTGCAACTCCCCGGCAAACTGTTCGCTCAGCACAATCTGTTCGATATCAAGCACCGTGTGCCGCCGCGACAGATTTGCGTCGTTAGTGCGGGAGCGGCCGTACACATGTTTCCGACGATCAAGGCGTCGATCACGAACTTGGTGCGTTGCCAGCGCGCCAAGCGCCGCGCTTGTGAGCTCGCAGCCGCTTTTCGACCTCTTGGCATTCCGCCTTCAGCGCCCGTGCAGTGTCCTGGATCCGTTGTTTTGTCATGCGCTGTGAAAGTGCCGCGACACTCAGCGCGCCGACGGGCTGCCCCATGGGGTCGCGGAAAGCCACGCCGATCGCGCTCACACCCAGATTCACGGTGTCCTGAATGACGCCGGCACCATAGTCGCGTGCCTGATCGCAAGCCTTTGCGAGGCCCGGAGCGGTAATTCCCCCAAAAGCGTGAAGACTAGGTGCCACGCGTTCGATGATTTCGCCGCGTTCGTCTTCTTCGATAGCAGCCAGGATGGCCAATCCGCCAGCGCCAACGCCCAGCGGGCGCCGGCTGCCCACGTCCAGGACCAGAGTGCGGATAGGAAATGAGCCCTCCAACCGGTGTACGCAGACTGCATCAAAGCCGCTGCGAGCGATGAGATAGACGGTGTCAGTGGTGGACAAGGCCAGGGCTTGCATCGACGGCTGGCACAGGTCGCGGATATCAAACATGGTCGAACCAGCCAAGCCGAGCTCAAACACCAGCGGTCCCAGGCGGTAACGGCGCGTCTCGGGGTTGTGCTCGACCATTCGCTCAGCCATCAGTTGCTTGAGCACGCGATGAACCGACGGGTGTGGCAACCCGCTCTTGGCCGCCATGTCGGTCAGCGGCAGCCCGCGAGAGCCACCGGTCGCCAGCAGCCGCAGCAGCAGAACGCCTCGCTTGAGTGATCCGGCATCGGAAGAAGATGTCATGTTCGATTGATGGACAAAGTGGTTTCTTCGGAGTGTCGATTGCCGAACAATGAACGCATTCCAGTTTTGCTTTCGGCATCGTGACAAATGAACATGAATTGTGACGGCACGCCGAAATTAGGTCCAGCCCAACACGCAATTCGATAAAGGTTGAGTTCGATAAATGAACAACTTGAAGTTATTTGGCCAAGTAGCAGTGGTGACGGGCGGCAGCAGCGGCATAGGCGCCGCGTGCGTGAAACTGCTGGCCAACGAGGGTGCGACCGTGGTGATCGGCTATTACCGCGGCGAAGAGCGCGCCCACGCCTTGCTGCGTGAGCTGCCAGGCAGTGGCCATCTGGCGGTTTGCATACCGCTGGAGGACGAAGCCAGCCACTCGGCGTTGTTCCGCCAACTGAAGGAGGCGGTGGGCGATCTCGACATCCTCGTGAACTCCGCCGGTTATACCCAGCGCATTCCTCACGCCGACCTCGACGCGTTGCCGCCCGCCATGTTCAATTCGATTCTTGCGGCGAATGCAGGTGGGCCTTATTCGATCACCCGCGCGCTGCTGCCTCTGCTGCAAGCATCGGGGCGGGGGTTGGTGGTGAATGTCTCAACCGTCTCCGCCATCACAGGCCTGGGGAGCAATATCGCTTACTGCGCGGCAAAGGCGGCGCTTGACACCATGACCTTGTCGCTCGCGCGCGCATTTGGTCCCTCCGTGCGATTTGTCTGTGTCTCACCGGCAGCGGTGGACACGGGTTTTGTGGAAGGCCGCAGCCGGAGCGAGCTTGAAAAGAAGGCTGCGCAAACCCCATTGGGTCGCATTGTTACGGCGGAGGACGTCGCCTTGGCGGTGGTCGGATGCGCGACGCACCTGACAACCGCAACGGGCACACGCATCGTCATCGACGGAGGACACCGCCTGTGAGCACACCGATCGAACTGAACGCTACACATGATCCGCAACTGCGCAGTTGGTTGGCCGCGGCGAATGTTGATGGCGTAGACTTTCCGATACAAAACCTTCCCTTTGGCGTGTTTCGGCGGACAGGCTGCGGCGAAGGATTTCGCTGCGGCGTTGCGCTCGGCGACAGCGTCGTGGACGTGTCGCATCTGCAAGGACTTTTCACAGGTGCTGCCACGGCGGCAGCGCGTGCATGCGCGGAGGGTGCAATCAATACACTCATGTCTCTGGGCCCAGAGACTGCGTCTGCTTTGCGGGAGCAGTTGTCCCGGCTGCTGTGCGCAGGTGAGGCGCCTGCGGCCCAGCGCGAGGCCGTGGTCTCCGCGCTGGTGCCGCTCGCTAAGGCAGAGCTCGTGTTGCCTGCACGGATCAGTGGCTTCACGGACTTCTTCGCGTCTGTCCATCACGCGACCAATGCAGGCCGGCTGTTTCGCCCCGATAACCCGCTGTTGCCGAATTACAAGTATGTCCCGATCGCATACAACGGCCGGGCCAACAGCGTGCAGGCGCCTGGCGACGTGCGCAGGCCTCGGGGGCAAATCAAGGCCGCAGGAGAAGGGCCGCCGGTGTTCGCTGCAAGCGCCCGGCTGGACTACGAGGTGGAACTGGGCGTCTATATCGGCGCGGCCACGAAGCGCGGTGAGCCGGTGGCCGTCGGGCAGGCGTGGGAACACGTTTTTGGCGTCAGCCTCTTGAACGACTGGTCGGCACGTGACATCCAGGCCTGGGAATACCAGCCGCTGGGCCCTTTCCTTGCAAAGAGCTTCGCGACCAGCGTTTCTCCATGGGTCGTAACAGCCGAAGCACTTGCGCCGTTCCGCGCTCGCGCATTCCAGCGGCCTGCAGACGATCCCGAGGCCTTGCCTTATCTGCATGACCGGGCGGATCAGATGAGCGGGGGCGTTTCAGTCCACATCGACGCATTCCTGCGAAGCGCTGCAATGCGCGAACGTGAGCAGCCATCGCTGCATCTGTCGCGGTCGGATTCGGCCAGCCTCTACTGGACGATCGGCCAGATGGTGGCACATCACACGAGCAACGGAAGTGCACTGGACACGGGTGATCTGCTCGGTTCCGGAACCATCTCCGGCGATGCGCCGACCGCGCTAGGGAGTCTTCTCGAAATCACGGTGGGCGGCTCGCGCCCATTCGAACTTCCTTCGGGCGAAACCAGGCGGTTCCTTGAGGACGGTGATGAAGTGGTGATGCGCGGCTTCTGCGAACGGCCCGGCTTCGTCCGAATCGGCTTCGGCGAATGCCAGGCAACCGTATTGTCCGCGTGAAGGTTTACATAAGGATTAAACGATGCTTGTCGAAGAGCGAACTTACACCACCCACCCTGGTAAGTGGCGCGAGTACCTCGCGTTGTACGAGGCCGAGGGGCTGGCCGTGCAGCGCCGGATTCTCGGTCGAATGGTGGGTTACTACCACACTGAAATTGGCGAACTCAACCAGATCGTCCATCTCTGGGCCTACCAGGACCTGAACGACCGCGCCGAACGCCGTTCCGCGCTGATGGTGGATCCCGCATTCAAGGCGTACGTGGCGAAGATGCTGCCGATGCTTCAAAAGCAGGAGTCGCGCATTTTGCGGCCGGCACCTTTTTTTACCCCGCTGTGGCAGGACGTTGCGACGTCAGTCGCCAACTGACCGCCCATCCTTGCACACAAGCAACCCACGATTGGAACACTCATGACACAGACATTAAATCGCCGGATGCTGCTCGGGACTTTGGCTGTCCTCACATCCCCGTGGACCTTGGCGCAAGCCTCGTATCCTTCCCGCCCCCTTCAGCTGATTCATGGTTTTGGCGCAGGCGGCAACGCTGACGTTGTTGCCCGGCTGGTAGCGCACAAACTGCAGGATCCGATGCGCCAGCCCATAACGGTCGACATCAAGAGTGGAGCGGGCGGAATGATCGCAAGCAGCTTCGTAGCCAAGGCGCCTGCAGATGGATACAGCCTCGTCATGCTGACCGGAGCGCACACAGTGTCCGCGGCAATGCGCACAAGTTTGCCGTACGATCCCGTGAAGGACTTCGCCTTCATCTCGACGGTGACTTCCTTTCCCTTCGTCATCGCGGTGCGCGCTTCGCATCCGGCGAAGACGCTCGGGCAACTGCTTGACATGGCCAAGCGCGAAGCCAACAGGGTGAGTTTTTCGTCTGTCGGCGTAGGCTCCACGCAGCATCTGGTCGGTGAGCTTGTCGGCGGAACGGCGGGCGCGCAGATGCTCCACATTCCATACCGTGGTGGCGGCGCACCCGTGCAATCGGTGATTGCTGGCGAAGTGGACGTCCTCGTCGACACACCCACGGTGGCGGCGCCGCACGTCCAATCCGGGCGTTTGCGGGCTCTGGCGGTCACCAGTGCCGCGCCCTGGCCATCTCTGCCGGGGGTGCCGCCGGTCGCGAGCACATTGCCCGGCTTCGAGGTGCGCTCATGGCTGGGACTTGCGGCACCGGCGGGAACACCTGACGCGATCATTCGCAACCTGAATACCCACGTGCGCAAGTTGCTGCTGAGCCCGGAGGTGCAAAAAGTCCTGGCAACCCTGGGCAGCGCGCCCGCGTACAGCACACCTGAAGCGATGCGGGAAATGGTCCAGAACGACATAGCCCGCTGGCGCAGCGTGATCGCGCGCAACGGCATCCAACTCAGCCGCTGAGGCAAGCTCATCAACGGGGAATCAACATGAGACTGCTTGGAATCTGCGGGAGCCTTCGCACTGGCTCTTTCAACGCGATGGCTCTGGCCCAGGCGGGGCGCTCGCTGCCGGTCGGAAGCGAGCTCGAAGTGCTGGATTGGCGAACTATTCCACCCTTCGACGCCGATCTGCTCGCCGCAGGCTTTCCCGGCGAAGTGGCGACCCTACGTGATCGAGTGCGGCGGGCCGATGGCATCGTTATCGCAACGCCGGAATACAACTTTTCCATCCCGGGAATGCTGAAAAACCTGCTGGATTGGATCTCCCGTGGCGAGGACCAGCCGCTCGCGGGCAAACCCGTCGCCATCCTTTCGGCCGCGACGGGTCCGTTGGGCGGCGCACGCGTGCAATATGACTTGCGTCGAGTCCTTCTGTTCGTCGACGCCATGGTGATGAACAAGCCCGAGGTTTTCATTGGACAAGTGCAGACAAAATTCACTACGGACGGGACGTGCGTCGATGAAACCACAGCCAGATTCGTGCAGTCGCAGATGCTGGCGTTTTCAAGTTGGATCGACGCCGTAAAGCGGATGCGCCCTCAGGAATTGCTCCAAAACTAAACCAACCAACCCCGCGCCGTCAAGCGCCTTTCTAGGAGTTCACATGCTGATCAAGAGCCTTCATCACGCGGCATTTCGCTGCAAAGACGCGCGCGAAACGGTCGATTTCTACACGAATGTTCTCGGATTGAAATTCATCCACGCCATGGGGGAGGACAACGTCCCGTCGACTGGCCAATACAGTCCGCACATTCACATCTTCTTCCAGATGGAAGACGGCAGTTGCATCGCGTTCTTCGAATGCCCTCTCGACAAGGGTGAGCCTTCCGGGCGGGATCCTGAAACGCCGGGGTGGATCCAGCACTTTGCCTTCCGCGTCAAGGACCAGGAGACGCTGTTGAAGGCGAAGGCTGATCTCGAGGCAAAGGGCGTCCAGATTCTTGGGCCCACGAACCATGACGACTTCCTGCTATCGATCTACTTTTTTGATCCATCAGGGCATCGCCTGGAACTGAGCGTCCACACGGCTACACCCGAAATGGACGCAACATTCAAGGGCGAAGCTATCAAGGTGCTGGAGCTGTGGGAAAAGACCCATGACTGGTCGCAGCGCCAGACACTCTGGGGCGCCGATCATGGATATCAGCGCGGCGAAATTGCGCCGTATTCCGACCTATGATGAACTCAAGTTGTCGGAGCTGAGTCTCATTTTTGGGTCTGACAGTGCACCAACTCTACCGAAGCATCGGGAAGGCCCACATGTTGAGTTCCGTCGAAATCTGACCCACTTATGGAGTGAACCCCTCGGACTGGACCAGAGGGAAGAGATGAACTGATACGCTTGCCGGGCCTTCATAAAAGGAGAAGGTCCATGCTATCAAGAGATCCCTATCGCAGGCACACTGCTCAGTTCAAACTGCAGCTGTGCAGCGACATTCGTTCAGGCGCACTCGGGCGCCGTGACGGGCAGAAGAAGTATGCGCTGTTAGCCAACTTGATCCAGATGTGGCTGATCCAGTTCGACCGAGGCGAGCTCAATGGCGAGGAGGCAGAAGTATCTGCCGTTGCTGAGTACGAAGCCAAGACCGCTGCCCTTGAGCGCAAGGTCGGCCAGCTCACCATGGAGTTGGACCTGGTCAAAAAAACTCCCCTCCTGCGCCTCGTGAGCGACAACGGGAACTCCTCGATCATCACAGGCCCCAAGCCTGCTCCATCCGACGGGGGTGCCAAGTGATCGATCTACCGCGCAGCACCTTCTACTATCGCCCGACAGCCGCCAACGACGGTCTGAATGACGTAACGCTACTAGCGCTCATTGAAGGCATTCAGAACGAGCTGCCGGGGTACGGCTATCGACGCGTGACGCACGAGTTGCGCCGGCACGGCCATGTCGTCAATCACAAGCGCGTGGCGCGCCTGATGAAGGCGCACAGCCTGGGCATCAAGCCGCGCAGGCGCTTCGTGCGCGCCACCAACAGCAACCACGATTCGCCGATCTTCCCCAACCTGTACCGCAACGTGATCCCGAGCCAGCCGGACCTGGTGTGGGTCGCGGACTTCACGTACATCCGCATCGAGACTGGGTTCTGCTACTTGGCGGCCATCCTGGATGCGTGCGGACGCAAGGTCGTGGGCTACGCGATCTCCCGTCGCATTGACACCCCGCTAGCACTGGCGGCACTACGCGCCGCACTTGAGAGCCGGCGGCCATCACCGGGCTGCATCCATCACACGGATCGCGGGTGTCAGCACGCCAGCGAGACTTACCGGCGGGCGTTGCGAGACGCCGGGCTTCGCGGCTCGATGAGTTCACCGGCCAATCCGTATGACAATGCCCAAGCTGAGAGCTTTATGAAGACGCTCAAGGTCGAGGAGGTGTACCTGGCCGGCTACGAGACCTTCGCGGATGTAGCCACTCGATTGCCACGCTTCATTGAAGAGGTCTACAACGCCAAGCGCCTTCACTCGGCACTGGGCTACCGTCCACCAAACGAATTCGAATCACAACTCGCCCTGCAGGCCGCTTAGTTCTGACTCCCTCCGGTCCAGTCCGAGGGGTTCACTCCAGTCTTCCATCGAATATTAACCAACACTCTTTGTGAGCAGAAGGTGCTTACGCTGTGGATAAGTTCTTGGTTTCTCCTTTTTTGGTTGAGTGCGTGGATCTGCCTCAAAGTGCGCCGCCCGAGCAGCTTGGCGCGAGACACCTCGGGGCGTACCAGTACAGGCTTGCCGGACTCATCTACGCCGTGGACCGCGAAAATGTTCTTGGCGAGGTCAATTCCAACGGCTACGATAGCGATGATTTCCCCTCTCAGGTGAGTTGATGAAAAGTTTGAGCTCTCCATCGTGGCATTTTGTCGCCGTCAGCCGCAACCTTGACGGGGGGTGGCTCGCTTGGGACGGGGAAGTCCCTTTCATTCGTTAGGCCTCACAAGGATCTCGCCACCTGCGTATGGACAAGAAATACAAGCCCCTTTTCATCCGCGAGCTGAAGCGGCGCATGGCATTGGATTTCCGAAACTTCATTCCCAGGCCAGTTCCGGCAGACTACCCGCAGAGGGACATTTTCGGTGGCGCTTTTCTCTTTGCATCGCCGCTGAGCAACGGAATGGCTGTGTGGCTGTGGTGGATAACTTGCCCCGGGGTCGAAAGATACTTCAATATCTATCTCGGCTGGAGTTCAGGTCTCAATATCATGCCGCACTCTGGAAAACACGAATCAAGGCTTTACGCCCTAAGCGGCCCAAGTCGAGAAATCCCAGCCGGGGCTATCGCGCTTCAACAGATTCAGGGAGAGTCTGCTGTTGGCGGATTCACTATCCCCAGTCCTTGGGACCAGGTTTATGCGGTCAAAGCAATGGCGCCCAGGCGTGAGCACGTCGCGGCAATGGAGAACGCCGCCTTGGAAGATATATGCACATCCGATGAGCAGCGCCATGCCGCCGTCGCGGCTACGCTTGAGTCGGTGTTCGCAACCCTACACGAGGTTGTACCAACCTTCACACGTTCGCTCGAAACGGTTGCCGGTGAGGCCTAAACCCTTACAGGGGCTTTCAACGAAGTCAAGTGACGGTATGCGGTGTACCGTCGAGTTCATGTAGTTGAAGACGGAACCGATCTGCTGGTTCTTGGCACTACTTGTTTTGCAAAACAATATGATTCTGCCAATGACTAGAACAGCCCAGTCATGGCAGCGGAGACGGACAAAAGCTGACTGCAGCGGAACGGCATTGTTGGCGCACAACAGTGAGGCCCTCTTGGCTGAATTTGAACGCGAGCGAGCCATGCCCTTGGTTCCAGTGCCGGCTGCCGCCGCCCCGGATGACATATGAAACCGGCCAACCACCGAGCGCGCGTTTAAGGCGAGAGAGCTTCGCCTTAGACCTGGCGAAAGCCGATGACCTCCATGATCTATTTGCGTCTCCAGGATGGAAGCGGGTGGGTGCGTGTTCAACACGCGAGTGGCTCCCAATTGCTAGTACCGTGGCCGATATTTGATGAATGCGATGAGGCACTGTCAATGCATCAGTACGTTCCCCCACTAATGGGATGCGGTTAATGTGGACCCAGGCGCTTGGCACAACTAGAGCGGTAGGGCGTAACAACGCCGACGAGCGAAGCCTGCGTACTGTCGCAGTTCAACGGTAGCCGCGCTCTCTCCAAATTGGGTAGGTCGGATCACAACCGGCCGGCGCAAGCTGATCTCCATTGGCTGGCACTCGTTTGAGTAGAGACTCTTGACGTACTGTTGAATTGCGCCGAAGCCTGACTCAATTCGGGTCAAATTTCGGCGCAATTCAACATTGACGAGCAGTGCGCCCTACGCGCCTAGAGAGTTCGCAAGCAGGAGAAGCAAGTTTGCGTTCATCGGTATGTTTTGCATATCGTGTGACATACCAAACGAGTATTTCAATATATTGATACTCGAATCTACGATCGCGGTAATGAAAGTAGATGATGAAACTCGATACCAAATACTCTTCGGTCGCAATGGCAATTCACTGGTTGGCGGCGCTGATGATCTTCTGCGTCATTGTCATGGGTGTGTACATGACTGGCCTGCAAATGTCGCCAACTAGACTGAAGCTCTATAACTGGCACAAATGGGTGGGGATCACCATTCTGGCGATCTCATGTGTTCGCCTGCTCTGGCGTGCGACGCATCGACCGCCGACGGACCTACCCACGCCGGGATGGCAGCGACGAGCAGCCCATGCCGCTCACTGGGTGATGTATGCGCTGTTTTTCGCTGTGCCCTTGGCTGGCTGGGCCTACAGTTCCGCTTCCGGTTATCCCGTGGTCGTTTTCGGGGTCTTGCTCCTGCCCGACTTGGTGGCGCCTGACAAGCCGCTGGCGCTGGCCCTAAAGTCCGTGCATGCCGGCCTGGCGTTGGCACTCGGGGCAGTCATTGCTCTGCACCTCGTGGCCGTGGCCAAACACCAGTTCTTCAACAGAGACCGTATCCTGTCCCGCATGGTCCCGCGGGCATTCGAAGGCCGGACATGAAAAACAGACTGCGCATCGGCGTCATCGCCTGTGCTCTCGTGGGAGCCGGGTCGGCGATGGCCCAAAAACTCGAGCCGGCGCAAAGCGAGATCGCCTTCACCTTTCGCCAGATGGGTGTGCCCGTGGAGGGGCGCTTCACCAAGTTCAGCGGGCAGTTTGCCTTTGATCCCAAGAAGCCGGAGGCGGGAAAAGTCGCTCTGCGCATCGACACAGGCAGCGCGCGCTTCGGCTCGGCGGAGACCGATGGCGAAGCGGTCAAGAGTGATTGGTTCAATGTCGCGAAGTTTCCGCAAGCCAGCCTGGAATCCATGGCCATCAAGGCTGCGGGTCCCGGCAAGTACGAGCTGGCCGGCAAGCTGAACATCAAGGGAACTGCCAGGGATGTCCAGGTGCCGGTGACGCTGGCCAAAAGCGGCGCCTTGACCATCGCCACCGGCGCTTTCGCGATAAAACGGCTCGAATTCAAGATCGGCGAGGGAGATTGGTCGGACACCTCCATGGTCGCCAACGAAGTCCAGGTGAAATTCAAACTCGCGCTGTCAGGCATTGCGGCGCTTTAACCATCAGGTGGAAATCATGAAAAAACTCTTGTCCCTGTTCCTGTTGGCCTCGGCATGCGCGTCGGCTCATTCGGCCACCTACAACCTCGATCCGATGCATACCAGCATCATGTTCGAGATCGATCATGTCATTTCGACCAACCGCGGAAGATTTGACAAGAAAGAGGGCGTCGTGGAGTTCGATCCGCAGGCCAAAACCGGCAGCGTCAGCCTGACCCTGGACATGACATCGATCAACACGGGGGTCCCGCCTTTCAACAAGCAGCTGCAGACCAAGGACTTCTTCAATGTGGAGCAGCATCCGACGGCCAGGTTCGTGGCTGACAGTTTCGTCTTCAATGGCGACAAGGTGATGGAAGTCAACGGCAACCTCACCATGGTGGGCAAGACTCATCCGGTCAAGCTGAAGGCGCTGCGTTTCACCTGCTACATGAACGGCATGCTCAAGCGCGAAGTCTGCGGCGGCGACTTCGAGGCCACCATCAATCGCGGCGCCTGGGGTATCGAGTGGGGCCTCCCACGCTTCCCGGACAGCGTGCGGCTGCTGCTCCAGGTCGAAGCGATCAAGCAGTGATTGCGCGGTCCCATGCCCGGGCTTGATGCAGGCGCGATGCCCAGCTTCGCGCTCGCGCTGCTGGGTGCGGGCTTGCTGGCGGGCTTTCTGGGCGGTTTGATAGGCGCGGGCGGCGGGCTGATCGTCGTGCCCATGCTCTATCACACTTTCGAAGGCTTGGGTGTCGATCCCGCTGTCAGGATGCACATGGCGGTCGGTACCGCGCTGGCGGCCGTGGTGCCGACGGCGCTGCTCGGCGCACGCACCCACTGGCTGCGTGGCAACGTCAGCCTCGCGATCTTCAAGAAGCTGGCCCTGCCGGTGCTGCTCGGCTCCACGCTCGCGGGCGCCATGGCCGGCAACGTCAACAGCGGGGCGTTGAGCCTGGTGTTCGCGCTCGCAGCCACCGTCATTGCGGTCAACATGATGCTCAAGAATGGGTGGGTGCTGCGCGATGGCTTGCCGGGCCCCGTGGGGTGCGGCCTGATCGGCGCGGCCCTCGGTTCGATCTCCACCCTGGTAGGTATCGGAGGGGCGACCTTGGCGGTGCCTGTCCTTCATGCCCTTCGCACGCCGATGCCCATCGCCGTGGGAACAGCAGCCACCTTGGGCGCGCTGGTCGGTCTGCCGGGCGCGATCGCCTTTGGCGTCAGCGGCCTGGGCGTCCCGGGATTGCCACCGGGCTGCGTCGGCTATGTCAGCCTGGCCGCGGCGGCTATTGTCTTCCCGGCCAGCGCTGTCGCCATCTCCTTCGGCGCCCGATTCACGCAGCGGGTGAACGAGCGCCTCTTGCGCACCCTGTTCGCCTTCTTTCTGGTGCTGACGGCCGTACGGATGCTGCTGGCCTTGTCCTGACCTATTTCGTCCCTCGTGGGTTGATGGTGGAGCGCAGGATCCGCAGCAGCGCCTCCAGGTGCGGGTTGCAGTCGGCATCGCGGTAGCCCATGTACAGGCTGGACACGGCCTCCTTGTCCAGGATGCGGCTGTACAGTACGCCCGGTAGCTGGATGCACTGCATTTCGCTGGGGATGATGGCGACACCCAGTCCCGACGACACCAAGCCGATCATTGTCGATGCATCGCGCGCTTCTTGCATGGTGACAGGGCGAAAGCCCGCCTTGGAGCATAAGTCGAGCACCTTCCAGTAGAGTCCGATACCGGAATCGCGCGGATAGACGATCAGCGGCACGTCCCTCAGTTCCTTGATGAAGATCCCTTTGCCCTGCGTGAGGACGTGTTGCTCGGGCATGGCCGCGACCAGCGGCGCCGAATACCACTCCTCGATGGTGACGCCGGCCGGGACACCGATGTTCGGCTTGCGCAGCACACCGAAATCGAGCGTTCTCTGGTGGATCGCGTCGAGTTGGTGCATGGATGTCATCTCGGCCATCTTGAGCACGACCAAGGGATGCGTATCCCGGTATTTCCGGATCGCTGCAGGCAGGGCGGCTGTCAGCACCGAGGAGGCTGTGAAGCCAATGGTCAGCTTCCCAACTTCGCCGGAGGCGGCGCTCTTCACCTCGTCCTTGGCCGACTGAACCGAAGCCAGAATGGTGCGTGCCCGGTCCAGAAAATGCCGGCCGGCCTGCGTGAGGTAGACGCGCCGTTTGTCGCGCTCCAGGAGTTGCACGCCCAGTTCTTCCTCCAGGCCGCGGATTTGCGTGCTCAAAGGCGGCTGCGCCATATAGAGCCGCTCGGCGGCGCGGGTGAAATTCAGCTCCTCGGCGACCGCGACGAAATAGCGCAAGTGGCGAAGTTCCATGATAGCTCCAGGATATGGATAGTCATCCAAATTAAGTATTTCCGGATATGGAGTTCATTCTCTACGATTCCCCCAAGCAAGAGCAAGAGAGACCCATGAAAACAAACAACAACCGTGTGAGCGCAGCAGCCGGCAGCATCGTCGACCGGCTCAACGCACGCCAGCCCGTGCTGGCGCTGGGCGTGCGCACCAGCCGTACGCCCGACATCGCGCGCCTGGCCAAGGCCAGCGGGCACGACGTCATCTGGATCGACCTGGAGCACAGCACGATCTCCATCGACGCGGCGGCGCAGATCTGCGCTACGGCGTTGGATATCGGCCTGACGCCTTTCGTGCGCGTTCCCGAGCGGGAGTACGGAGTGATAGGGCGCCTGCTCGACGGCGGTGCGGTAGGCATCATCGCGCCTCGCATCGAAACGGCCGCCCAGGCGCAGGACCTGGTGGCGGCCTGCCGCTTCCCGCCCTTGGGCCACCGCTCCGCCATTGCGACGCTTCCTCATGTGGGCTACCAGAAGATGCCCGTCACCGCCTTCAATGAGGCCATGAATCGGTCAACGCTTCTCAAGGTGCTGATCGAAAGTCCTTTGGGTATCAGCAATATCGGGGAGATCGCCGCCGTTGCAGGCGTCGACTTCCTGGGTATCGGCACCAACGACCTGACGGCCGAGTTGGGCGTCGCGGGGGATTTCCGGCATCCCACCGTGCGCCGGGCCCACGAAGAGGCGCTGGCCGCGTGCAAGCGGGTGGGCAAGCCGCTGGCCATCGGGGGCATCTCCGACGCTGCCTATTCGGCTGAACTGATTCGCGAGGGCGCCGCTCCGTTCCTGATGACCGGCATCGATACGGATATGTTCCTGTCCATCACTCAAGCCCGTGTCAAGCAGGCACTTGAATCCATCAACCAACAGTAGCATCATGACCCACGAAGTTCTGGCATCGACTTCCACACGCGACGCGTTCACTCTCACCCGGCCGAATTTCGAAGTTCCGCCCGGTGCCTGGGATTCGCACGTCCACGTGTTCGAGTCGGAGGAAAAGTATCCACATGTTGACAAGCCGCACTACACGCTGCCGGATGGGCCTTTGACCAAGCTGAACCAAATGGCCGATTTCCTGGGGATTGCGCACTACGCCATCGTCCAGTCCAGCTTCTATGGCACGGACAACAGTTGCCTGCTGGACGCGCTGGACAAGGCCGGACCGCGGGCGCGTGGCGTGGCGATGGTCGACGAGACGGTGACCGATGCGGAGTTGCAGGAGATGCATCGCCGCGGCGTGCGGGCGCTGCGGCTGGATCTGTTCCTGCGTTCCTCCCTGCCCACCTCCCAGATCGTCCAGTACATTGAGCGCAGCGTAAAGCGCACCAAAGCGCTGGGGTGGCACGTGCAGTTCTATACGCCTGGCTGGGTCGTGCGCGACCTCATTCCGTTCCTGGGCCACCTGGACGCAGACTTCGTAATCGATCACATGGGCTACATGCTCGAAAGCGATGGCTTGACACGGCAAGACTTCGACCGGCTGCTGGCCGTGCTGAAGGACGGCAAGGGCTGGATGAAGCTCTCCGGCCCCTATCGCCTGGCCAAGGACGGCAACTACGAGCGCCTGCGGCCCCTGGCCCGCGCTATCGTCGAAGAACTGCCCGACCGCGTGATCTGGGGCAGCGACTGGCCACATATTCCCGATGGCGGCCGCGATACGGGTGCCTTGCTCAACCTGCTGGCCGATTGGATTCCGGAAGCTGATGCTAGGCAACGCATCCTGGCCGGCAATCCGGCTCGCCTGTTCGGCTTTGAACAATAAGGGACCAGGACCATGGCGCAACTGAAACTGATCCAGTCCCTTCACACGACGGGCGCGCGCGCTGCGGAGTCCTTTGTGCACCAGGGCGTGCGCTATCTCGTCATCCCCCAGCTCGCGGCGGACGTGGAGGAACAGCCTCCGCTCATGACCATGGGCAACAGCGACATTGAGGCGCTGGTCTACAAGTGGACGGATGGCCGATTCTCGCCGCTGCAGGAGCTGCCCGTTCCCGGCGGGGAAGACGCTGAGTTCTTTCGGATCGGCGATCGCGCTTTTCTGGCGACGGCCAGCCTGCGCACCGGATCGGGTCCCTATGACCTGAACGCCGATTCGACCATCTTCGAGCTTCAGAACGGCAAGTTCGAGCCCTTCCAAGGCATTCCGACGTTCGCGGCCAAGCAATGGAAGCACTTTCGCATCGGCGACCGGGTGTTTCTTGCGTTGGCGCAGGGGGCGGTGCTGGAAGGCGCCGAGCCTCGCCACTCGCCCGTCTCCGTCATCTTCGAATGGACGGGAGACAAGTTCGAGGAGTTCCAGCGTATTCCGTCCGCCTGGGGCTACAACTGGCTGTTCTTCGAGCATGCCGGCGAGCGTTTCCTGGCCTATGCGGACCACATTGAAGGTTCCAGCATCCTGCGCTGGAACGGCAGCGACTTCGAACCCTTCCAGGCTCTGGCGGAACAGACCGGCCGCGCTTTCTGCTTCTTTGAAAACGGCGGCAAAGCATGGTTCGTCTTCGCTTGCCTTCATGACGACACCGTGCTGTACGTCTGGGACGGCGGCCGGTTCGTGAGGCACCAGGTCATCAGCGGCCCCGGCGGCCGCGAGCTGCGCTGGCTTGCCGATGAGCAGCGCCTGGTCCTGGTCAACTTTCTCCATGGCAGCAGGGAGAAGCCCATTCCCAGCTTGCAGTCGGCGCTCTACCGTTTCACCGGCGGCGAGCTGATCGTTGACGAGGCGTTCCCAACTTTGGGTGGCACAGACGCCACCGCGTTCGAGCAAGATGGCCAACGATATTTGGTCGTAACGCACAGTCTGAGCGCCGACGTCCGCTTCCGGACCGAAAGCAAGGTCTACCGGTTGGACCGCCCCGCGGTCGCCGGCTAGCGCAAAGGAAACAACATGCATCAAGCAGTAGTCAATCAACAGCAATACCAAAGTTCCGAATTCCTGGACCTGTTCGAGGTCTATACCGCCAACGCCTCCAGCATAGGCGCCAAGCTCACAGCGCTCACCGCACAGTCCGCCGCCAAAGGCCCGCTGATCGTGGCGACCGGGGCCGACTTTGTTCTGTACCCCGGCGATGGGCGTCCTCCTGAGGTGGAGGGGTATCGCCTCAGCACCCGCGGCTTCAAGGAACTGGCGGCCGTTTCGCACTTCGGTCCGGCGCTCGCCTCGCTGGTGCGCATCCGGGAATTGGACCCGCAGGGAACGCTGTGGCGGACCGAATGTGAACGCCTGCTTGTGGCGACCGAAGCTGCGCGCAAGGCCAATTCCCCCGAGCTCTGGCGCAAGCTGATCGCCGTGCCGGCCTTTGTCGGCCGGGAGCTGGCCATCGCCAACATGGTTCACTACTCGTGCGACGTCACAGAGCGATACATCAAGCGAGCACTGGCCCGGCCTGAAACCTTCACGGCGCAGGACCTTCGCGTTCAATACCTGGAGGCGCAGGGATCTGGGGCGGGGGCTACCGTGCCCATGAATAAAGTGATGATCGCCACCTTCTTCCTGGTGGGCCTGGACACTGGCCACCGTGTCATGACGTGGTTTGATCGCCATGAGATCGACTGGTCGGCTGCAATGGTAGTGGTTGTCGGACGGCAGGGCCGCCCCACCGCCGGCGTGACACTAACTACCAACGCTGTATGTTCCTACATCCTCGGCGCGTCCCGGTACAAGCTTGCCCTTGACCGCATCTATATCGCACCGCACGCGCCGCCGTTCAACGTCACCCATCCCGTGAACCTCGACGATGTGCAGGCACAGGAAGACGGAATGCGCAAGCTGTGGTGGTACACGAGGGCCATGAGCGATTTGGCGCCGATGATGTACGAAGGCTATCCGCGCTTCTCGCCCGGGGCCGCGAGCCGGCCCAAGCTCGCGGCCGACACCGTGGAAGTGGCAGAGATGCCCGCCATCGAAGGACCCGACGACTGGCGCGCGCTCAATACCCGGATGCGGGTCATCCTGGAAGACCCACGCCAACTGCTGGCGGGCTGCGTCGTCGATTACGCCGTCGATCTGCTTCAACGCAACGGCAATGACCCATCGAAAGTTGTTGTACCCGGTCTCGACTTGACCAGCTATCCAACATATCACGTTTGATCGAAGACGAACTACTCTGCAAGTCATGAAGTGTGCACCGCCAAGCGTTTCATTTTTCGAGTGAGCATGCCGGCGCCCCTCATACGTGAGGGATATGGGCATCGGCCTGTAGCCGCTATTGGCATTCGTCCCCATCTTCTTTGCATAGGACTGCGAGACCCCTGCAACATCACAAAAAAGGAGACACAGATGAAGTTACCACGACTATTCATAGCGCTTTGCGCAGCCTGGCTTGCGATACTGCCAGCGCATGCACAAAAGGATGCTTGGCCTTCGAAGGCGATCAAGATCGTCACGCCCACACCAGCGGGGGTTGGTTCCGATGCATTCACCAGAATTTACGCGGAGAAATTGTCCAGAGCCCTCAATGTGCCCGTCGTGGTAGAGAACCGGCCAGGCGCCTTGGGTACTCTCGGAACAGACGCGGTTGCCAAAGCGCCAGCTGACGGTTACACCATACTCTTTTCCACATCCAACCCCTTCACGGTGGTGCCCTTCCTTCTGTCGAAGCTGCCGTACAACCCGGAAAAAGACCTTATCCCGGTAACGCAGATCTTCCGCGGTGGATCGTTCCTGGTCGTCGGCAAGGATGTCCCAGCGAAGTCCTTGCGTGATCTGGTCACCATGGCCAAGAGCAGTCCTGGAAGAATAACCTTTGCCTCGTACGGCCTCGGAACCACGTCCCACCTGGGGTTTGAACTATTCCAAGATGCCGCTGGAGTAGAAATGCTCCACGTTCCCTACAAGCAGGGCGCGATAGTCGATGTGGTTGGCGGACAAGTAATGGTGGGATGGGAGCCGCCTGTGTCCGCCCTTCCGCATATCCGGGCGGGCCGCGTGCGGGCTCTGGCCTACACCGGGAACGCGCGCAGTCCCGCGTTGCCCGATATTCCGACGCTGGCGGAGGTGTACCCTGGGCTTGAAGTATTCACTTCGGTGGGCGTTTGGGTTCCATCCGGCACGCCCCCGTTAATTGTTCAGCGGCTGTATTCGGCCATCGGGACGATCACCAAATTGCCGGAGGTGGAGCGCTCTATCGACGAAGCTGGCAACGAACCCACCGGGCCCACGCCGACCGAGACCGGCGCAATTATCAGGCATGAAGCGCAGACCATGGGGAAACTGATCAAGGCAAAGAACATTAAGCTCGACTGAACAACATGGAAGGAAGATGAGTGTTCTTGGATCGGGAGCAATCATCGCGATACTGGTATGAGGAGAGGGGGTAAAAATGCAGCGGCAAGGCCAGGAATCGCATCCATCAAATAGTTTCCCGATTGGCGAAGCTTTTTCTTCGCGGCATGTTGCGCGACCGCGCCGGCCATACGTGGGGCATATGACCGACGAGTGGAAAGAGGTATTTCCTCAGGCTGCGGAGCGGGCATAGCATCTCTGCCAAGGAGACTCTTCAGATGCGTCGTGTGACCAGGAATTTCATCACCGGGATGATTGCCGCGAGCTGCCTGCTGGCGGCGACTTTGTCGATGGCCGTCGGGCCTTATCCGGAGAGGCCCGTCACCATCGTCGTTCCCACGCCGCCGGGTGGGCTCATCGACCGGGTTGCCCGCGCTTTCGGGCAGCAACTGCAATCAGAGCTGGGGCAGGCCGTGGTGCTCGACAACCGCGTGGGAGCGTCCGGCAAGATTGGCGTGCAGTCGGCGTTGCGCGCGCCGCGCGACGGCTACACCCTGATTGCCGTCTCACCCTCGATCACATCGGTCAACCCAGCCGTGGACAAGACCGTGGGTTACGATCCGCTGAAGGATTTCGACGCTCTGGGCATCGTGGCCAGGAACTCCGGCGTCGTTGCCGTGCGCGCCGGGCTGCCGGTGGCCAGCATGCGGGAGCTGGTCGCGTATGCCAGGGCCCGGCCCGACCAGCTCACCTACGGCTCTTTCTGCATCGGCACCAGCTTACATCTGCACAGCGAGGAACTGGCCCAGGTGCTGGGAATTACATTGCGGCACATTCCGTACAAGGGCGAGGCGCAGGCGTTGAACGCGCTGGTCGCCGGGGAGGTGGACCTGATGCTTTACGTTACCGGCCCGGTCGTGCAGTTCGCGCAAGGCGGACGCGTGCGGGCGCTCGCAGCCACGTCGGCACAGCGCTGGGCCAGCTTGCCCAACGTGCCGAGTTCCGCGGAATCCGGCGTGCCGGAACTCCAGGGCTACGCCTACCAGTCATGGGTGGGATTCGTGCTGCCGTCCGGTGCCCCGCCCGACGTGGCCGAACGCTTGGGCCAGGCCTCGCGCGCGGCGATTGCCAGGCCGGAGTTGCGGCGCCTGCTGGAAGCACAAGGCTTCGAGGTCGTCGACGGCACGGCCGTGGACATGAGGCAAGTCATTGCCGCCGAACTCGCGCGCAACCGCAGCCTGCTTGCCTCGGGACGCGTGCGGCGGGAGTAAGCCCATATGCGCAGCGGAAATTTTCGGACGATCCGGTAAGAGACAGGAGTTTTCGATTCGCGTGGTGCGGGGCTACATGCCTACAGTGCGGGCATGAACGACGCACAATTCAGAACGGCAGGATTCCGGGCAGCGGGAGTTTCTTCAGGCCACCAGGCAGCGCCTGAACTCGCTCGGCGGAATGGCGACGTGCTGCGCGAAAAAGCGCGTGAAGTGGCTGGGCGCATAGAAGCCCAGTCGCGCCGCGATCTCCGCCAGGGGCAGGTCGGAACTTGCGAGCATCTTGATCGCCAGATGCAGGCGCACCCAATCCAGATAGTGCTGCGGCGTCACGCCCACACTATCCTTGAAGCGGGCGAAGAACTGCGAACGGGACAAGCCAGCGTGCGCGGCGACCGTCAGCAAGTCGGGATTGTTGGCCGCATGCTGTTGGATGTAGGCGATGGCCCGGCGCACGCGCGAATCGACCCGACCCATGCGCAGGGCCGAGCCCTTCTGGGCATAGGCGTAGCTCACGGCAGCCACCAGTTCGCGCACCACCTCGGCGTGCGCCCGTTCGTCGTGTGCGGGGCCGATGCCGTGGATGCTCTTGACGAGTTTCTCCGCCAGCGAACGCAGGGCAGGGGTCATGCGCACCGAGTTGCACGGAAACATGCCGTCACCGGCGGCCGGCCCGTACACGTTGGCCTCCAGCCAGGCGGCGTCGATCAGCAGAGACAGCAGCAACGTCGGCTCGCCCGTGTTCTCTTCCTTGGCGTGAGTCGTCCAGGGGTTCAGCACGATCATGTGCTCGCCGTCCAGCGGCAGTGGCTCGCCCTCCACGCGGAACGCCGCATCGGCATCCCCGATGTGGAACAGGAAATTGAACTCGGCATGCGCGTGAGCCACCACGGCACGTGTGCCCATGCTCACGGTGGCTCGGCCGAAGGGCCCGATTAGAACTGCGGCATGAGGATTCGTCTCCATGTCTTCACCTCAACTTTGTTGCAGTAAGGGAATCGATGTTTTTGTATTTTCCTGAAAATTATAGGTGGTCGCTCGCTGTCCTCCGCGCCATTGCCGCCGGAGGACTGTTCGGCGAGATCGATTGGGCTTGCTCGCGCCTGAAGGATGCGGCCGGGCAGGGGCATTCGGGCGACCTGGAGGCCTGGCACGCGGCATGGCGTGAACTGGGGCGGCAGGTGGAGGATTTCGCCACGCAGGCGGCGAGCGGCGGCTCACCGGTGAGCGCCAGCGATGCGTTCCTGCGTGCATCGGTGTACTACCAATGGGCAGAGGGGCTGCTCGATCCGGACGACAGCCGCGCCGCCGAGATGTACGGCAAACACCTGTCGTGCTTTGCGGGTTTCGCGGCACATCGAGACCCCGCTATCGAAGTGGTTGAAATTCCCTTCGGCTCGCAAACTATCCCGGCCTATGTGGTACCCGCCGCCGGCGTGCCGGGTCCGGCGCCCGCAGTGTTGCTGTCTGACGGCCTCGATGCCAACAAGGAGGAGATGTTCTATGTCGCGCTCGCGCTAGCGCGGCGGGGCATCACGACCGTAGCCTTCGACGGGCCCGGGCAAGGCGCGGCGCTGCGCCTGCAGGGCATGACCGCGCGGCACGACTTCGAGGTGCCGGTGGGGGCCTGCATCGACTGGCTGCAGCAGCGCGCTGATGTTGACTCCGATCGCATCGGGCTGCTGGCGGCCAGTTGGGGCGGCTATTACGCGCCACGCGCGGCGGCGTTCGAAAAGCGCATCAAGGCTTGCGGCGTGATGGGCGCCGTCTTCGATACGCATGCCTGCATGGCGCGCCGCGTGGGCTATGTGCCCGGCCAGGGTGCCACCCAGCTGGGCGGCAACGCGCCGTTGGGCACCACGGGCAAGACCATCCTGCGCATTTTGGGCGCGCCGGATTGGGAAGACGCCTTCGCCAGGCTTGAGGATTTCCGGCTGGAACCGGTGGCTGCCCGCATCGAGTGCGACCTGATGATCGTGCATGGCGCCAACGACCGACATGCCCCGCCGTCGGAAGCACAGCGCCTGTACGACGCGGTGTCGTCGCCCCACAAGCGGCTGCGCGTCTTCACCGAAGCCGAGGGCGGCGCCGCCCATGTCAACCTGGACCGGCCCGAACCTGCGCTGAGCATGATCTGCGACTGGATGGCGCAGCGTCTGAGCCAGGAGATTCAACATGGTTGAGAACATCAGCGCGTCGCGCGACGGTGCGATCCTGAGCATCACCATAGCCAGCGCCGAAGCCGGCAATCGCATGACCAACGAGATGGCCTGCGCGCTCGCCGATGCGCTCAACGCGGCCGGCGACAGCAGGGTCATCCTGCTGCGGGGGTTGGGGCCAGACTTCTGCATGGGGCGCCACATGGAGCCACCTGCGGCTGGTGCCGGCGCGCGCGCGCTGGATATCCTGCGCGACGATGCGGGCCCGATCGTCGCGCTCTTCGCCGCGCTGGCCCGGTGCCACCAGCCCATCGTGGGCGCCGTGCAGGGGCGAGCTTGGGGCATCGGGTTGGTGCTGGCGGCGATGTGTGACCTGACTTTCGCGGCCCAAGGCAGTAGCTTTCGCTTGCGCGAACTCGAGCGCGGCATCCCGCCCTGCGTCGCGATGGCACCGCTGCTGGGCCGGTTGGGCGCCAAGGCGTTGATACACCTGGTGTACACGGCAGGCGACATGGACGCGGCGTGGGCGCTGGCCAACGGCGTGGCCGGCGAAATTGTCGAGGGCACCGTGCTCGAGCAGCGCGCACGCGAAGTCGCGGAACAGATCATTTCCTACCCGCCCGCCGCGGTGGATGCTGTGAAGCAGTTCATGACCCATGCGCCGCGCCAGGACGAGGGCAAGGCAGTCCGGTATGGCGCGAGCTTGCTGGCCAACGTGCTGGGCTCGCGCTGACCCCATATCGAATGCATACCGCCCGTCACGCTTCGCTGCCCCAAGGGGGTGTTTTTGCCTAGGGGCGGCCCGTCGTCAAAAAGGAGACAACATGAAAACAAGCATGAAACTGGCGCTCGGCGCCGTCGTTCTCGCGCTGGGCGCGATGGCGCCGGCCTGGGCAGCCTACCCGGACAAACCGGTGAAGATTCTGGTGGGCTTTCCCGCCGGTAGCACCGGCGATCTGCTGGCGCGGAGCGTGGGCCAGAAACTGGCCGAGCGGCTGGGGCAGCCTGTGGTGGTCGAGAACCGCACTGGCGCGGGCAGCAGCCTCGCGGCCGAAGCGGTCGCCAAGTCGCTGGCAGACGGTCATGTACTGCTGCTGAGCACCTCGGCCAACGTCATCAACCAGAGCATTTCCAGAAACCTGAAGTTCGATTTCATGCGCGACCTGACGCCCGTGATGTTGATCGGTGAGAATCCCGTTGTACTGCTCAGCGCCGCGTCCACGGCGCCGCGATCGGTGGCGGCCCTGATCGCGCGCGCGAAGGCCCTGCCCGACAGGATGACCTATGCTTCCTCGGGCAACGGGACTTTCACACACCTGTACGGAGAGCTGTTCAAGCTGACCGCGGGCGTCAAGATCATCCACGTGCCCTATCGCGGCAGCGTCCCGGCGATGACCGACCTGCTGGCTAGCGTGGTGGACCTGTCCTTCACGCCGGTTACACCCGTACAGGCGCATATCAAGTCGGGCCGGCTCAAGGCTCTGGCCGTCATCGGCAAGGCCAGGATGGCGACGCTGCCCGATGTTCCGACGTTTGCCGAAGCTGGCATCCCGGGCTTCGACTCGTCGCTGTGGTTCGGGCTCAGCGCGCCCACGGGAACGCCGCCGGCCATCATCGAGCGGCTCAACAACGAGTTGCAGATGGTGCTGAAGATGCCGGAAGTGAAGTCGCAGCTGGATGCGCAAGGTATCGCCATCGTCGGCGACGGCCCGGCCAAATTCCGTCAGCTGATCATGCGCGAGAACTTGCAATGGGCCCGCATCGTCAAGGCGGCGGATATCAAGGCGGAATGAGTTCAAAAAAAATGAAGGAGCGATAGCATGATCGCCTATGAGCGCATTGGACATGGACCGTCCTGCGTTGTCGTACTGCATGGCTGGTTTGGCGACCACACCATCTGGAAGCCTACCTATCCGCTGCTGGACGTGGAGTGCTTCAGTTATGTCTTCGTCGATTACCGGGGCTATGGAGCAAGCCGCGATCTGGCTGGGCCTTACACGATGGCCCAGATCTCAGCCGATGTCCGCGAGCTCGCCGCCCACCTTGGTTGGACGCGGTTCGCGGTGGTCGGCCATTCCATGGGCGGCATGGCGGCGCAGAGGCTGGCGATTGACGCGCCCAAGGCCGTCAGCGCCGTGGTCGGCGTGACGCCTGTGCCAGCCAGCGGGGTGCCGCTGCCGCCGGAAGTTCTGAAGTTTTTCGAGTCCGCCGTCTACAACGACGATGCGGCAGCCGGTGTGATCGAAGGTTCGCTCGGTGAGAGGCTGACGCCCGCGCTGACCCGCATGATCCGGTCGCACATGCGCCAGACCGTGTCATCCGATGTCTTCGCGGACTACCTGCGCGCATTCACCGCGACCGATTTTTCCGGCGAATGCGGGGGCTTCACGGGCCAGCTCCTCGTGCTGATGGGCCAGCACGACCAGGGTGTGAGCGAAGCCTTCGCGCGGGCCACCTTCCCCAGCCTCTATCCGCAGGCGGTGCTACAGACGCTTCCCAACAGTGGCCACTATCCGATGGTGGAGACACCGCCTTATCTTGTTACCGCGATTGAGGCCTTCCTGGCGGAGCTCCGTTGATGGTGGACGGGCCGGTGTGCTGACGCCGCGCGTTGCTGGTGCCGGCGAGAGCTGCGGCAATCGATCGAGGAGCGGCAACCGCCGCTACGCCCTTGGGCCGCTTAATGTCCGCTGGCTCGCATTATTGAATTCCGTCGAAATCTGGCCCACTTATTGAAGTGTCAAGATTGGTGCGCGGTGAGGGGAGCTTGACAATAGGATATGTATAAATATGCAGTATCTTGAGTAGTCACCGAAAATTCAGAGTTAGGCGAATGAAGTCCGGATAAATTCAGAGTTCGATGAGAAAAGAGTTCAAAACTTCCTGCTCGGGAGAGAGCTAACCCTTTGATTTTTATGAAACATGAATATAAAGTTAAGCGTGAATCGACACCCGGAAGGCAAAAGGGAGCTTCGCTGAGCCTTTTCCCTGAAACATGGGAGGCAGTGAGTATGTTGCGCCTCCCCGACTGTCCTACAAAGCTTTCGTCCAAATCTGACACGGGGTCTTGACCGAGGTGCTTAGTCTTGCAGTTTCAATGCCGCGGTGAAGCGGGACCCTTCCAAGGAAAAAAGCGATGAATCAATTCAGTATGGATCTGGCCGTCAGTCATCCCGCGCTCCGTATGGACAGCCGGCTTGGGGCGGGCGACAAAATCAGGAGCGCAGGATTTCCTATGGGTGTAGTCCGTTCAGCCTGGCCGTTTCTGGTCAAGACCCAGCGTAAAACTGAGCCAGTTGGAACGGGTAAAAAGGATACCCATTCAGGATTCGTCAGTTGAGTGCGGGTTTCATGCAGGGCAAACACCATGCATGACGTCAGCGTAGGACAGGGTGACGGCCGCGACGACAATGAAAACGAGGTCCAGAAAGACCGGACCCTGAACCAGACCTTCGGCGAAGAGGGTACGAACAAAACCCAGCCCAAGCCGGACCCGCGTGCCAAACCCTCGGATGTACCGAGTGGCGGCAAACATATCGAACCTTCTCCTTTTACCCGCCGCTAGCCGGATGGGGAGCAGTAAAAAGCCACCGTAAAGGTGGCTTTTTACTGCTTGGCTTGGGAAAACGTGGCCGCCGACGTTGCGGCCCTGTTAGGTCTTTGCGTAACTTATTTGAGCCCTGCAGCTGCCCGCAAGGTGGCAGCTTTGTCCGTTTTTTGGTCTGCGTTCACATTCGCGATGCGAATATGAACTTCGCCCGCATACCGATACCGCGCAAATGCGCGGCTGGCTTTACAAGCCGGCTGCCGCCCGAAGGGCTGCAGCTTTATCGGTACGCTCCCATGTAAATTCAGGCTCGTCACGGCCGAAATGGCCGTAGGCGGCGGTTTTCTCGTAGATTGGACGCAGCAGGTCCAGCATCTGGATGATGCCTTTCGGGCGCAGGTCAAAGTGCTCGTTTACCAGGGCCGAGAGTTTTTCGTCGGACATCACGCCCGTGCCTTCGGTGTACACCGTGACGTTCATCGGACGGGCTACCCCGATTGCATAAGCCACCTGGATCTGGCACTGGCGCGCCAGGCCGGCCGCCACGATGTTTTTGGCAACGTAGCGGGCTGCATAAGCGGCCGAGCGATCCACTTTCGAGGGGTCTTTGCCACTGAAGGCGCCGCCGCCGTGCGGGCAGGCACCGCCATAGGTGTCAACAATGATCTTGCGGCCGGTCAGGCCGCAATCGCCTTGCGGGCCGCCGATGACGAAGCGGCCGGTCGGGTTGATCAGGTACTTGGTGTCCTTGAGCCATTCCTTGGGCAAGACCGGCTTGATGATTTCTTCAATGATGGCTTCGGTGAACGAGGCCTTCATCTTGTGGGCGGTCTCGCTCTGGTCAGGGCTGTGCTGGGTCGACAGCACCACGGTGTCGATGCTGTGCGGCTTGCCGTCGACATAACGCATGGTGACCTGGCTCTTGGCGTCGGGACGCAGGAAAGGCAGGCGGCCGTCCTTGCGCAGCTGGGCCTGGCGCTCGACGAGGCGGTGCGCGTAATAAATCGGCGCGGGCATCAGCTCGGGCGTTTCATCGCAGGCATAACCAAACATCAGGCCCTGGTCGCCGGCGCCGATGTTCAGATGGTCATCGCTGGCGTGGTCCACACCCTGGGCGATGTCGTTGGACTGCTTGTCGTAGCAGACCATGACCGCGCAGCCTTTGTAGTCGATGCCGTATTCGGTATTGTCGTAGCCGATGCGCTTGATGGTGTCGCGTGCGACCTGGATGTAGTCGACATGCGCGTTGGTGGTGATTTCGCCCGCCAGCACCACGAGGCCAGTATTGGTTAGCGTCTCCGCGGCCACACGGCTGCGCGGGTCCTGCTTGAAGATGGCATCCAGAATGGCATCGGAAATCTGGTCGGCCACCTTGTCGGGATGACCCTCGGAGACGGATTCGGAAGTAAAGAGAAAATCGTTCGCCATTGCGTACACTCCATGAAGTTAGTCGGCGCGTTGCCGGCTTGGGGTGCTTCGGCGAACGCTTTAGCAGTTTGGTTTAATGTCGCCCTGCAAGTTGTTCAATAACTCGGCGACAGCGCCCATTATATCGTGCCGCACCCGTCAGGGTGCTTCACACCAGCCTTGTCATGATCCTGCTGTTTCGTTTTTTCTCCCATTGGCCTTTGCGCGCCCTGCATGTGCTGGGCGCGGCCCTGGGCTGGCTGGTCTGGCTCCTGAGCCCGGCGTACCGCAGGCAGTTCCGTGCCCATGTGGCGCAGGCGGGCATACCGTTTGAAGCCGCCCGGCCGGCGATTGCCGAGGCTGGCCGCTTTGTGGCGGAGCTGCCCAAGCTCTGGATGCGGCCGCCCACGGTGTCCTGCCTGGGCAATGTCCAGGTGGAAGGCCAAGTCCATGCCGACGCGGCTTTTGCCCGTGGCAAGGGGGTTATCTTTTTCGGGCCGCATTGCGGAAGCTTCGAGCTCGGGCCGCAGGCACTGGCCGAACTATATGGGCCGATCACGGCGATTTACCGGCCGGCGCGCAAGCCCTGGCTGGCCAGGCTGGAACAGATCGCCCGCAACCGCCTGAACCTCAGCGTGGTGCCGGCCAGCTTGAGCGGCATACGCCTGATGCTGAAAACCCTGAAAAACAACCAGGCCGTGGCGCTGCTGACCGATCAGGTGCCGCCCGAAGGGCAGGGTGTGTGGGCGCCTTTTTTCGGCAGGCCGGCTTACACCATGACGCTGGCTGCGCGGTTGGCGCTGCAAAGCGGGGCAACCGTATTGCCGGTCAGTTGCGAGCGCCTGGCACGCGGCCGGGGCTATTTCCTCAAGATCTGGCCGCCGCTGACGGTGCTGGACAGCCTGTCCAAGTCCGACATGCTGCCGGCGGTGACGGTCATCAACCAGGCGATTGAAGCCATTGTGCTGAGCCAGCCGGGCCAGTACCTGTGGGCCTATGCACGCTACAAACAGCCGCGCCAGCAGCCACAGGGTGAGGGCGTGTTTTGAGGACGCCGCGCCAGCTGGCCAGCTATCTCTTTACCCGCGGTGGCATTTTGTTCATGCAGGTGCTGGCGGCATTGCCGCTGCCTGTCGTGCGGGCGAAGGGCGTGGCGCTGGGCTGGCTGCTTTATCTGCTGGCGGTTCCGCGCCGCCGCGTGGTGCAGGCCAATTTGCTGCTGTGCTTCCCGGAGCGATCGGACAGGGAACGGCGGGCTTTGACCGTGCAGACCTTTGTTTTCTTTGCCCAGGCCTGGCTGGATCGCAGCTGGTTGTGGCACGGCCATCCCGACAAGCTCAGGCAACGCCTGCGGCTGACCGGCGCACTGTCGGAGCTCGACGGTGAGCAACCGACGGTGCTGTTTGCACCGCATTTTGTCGGGCTGGATGCCGGCTGGGCGGCCTTGACGCAGCAGGTGCCGCGTTCCTTCACCACTATTTACACCGACCAGGCCAACAAGCTCATGGACCGCTGGATTCTGCGCGGGCGCAGGCGCTTTTCCAATGCACGCCTGTTTGGCCGGGTCGAGGGGGTGCAGCCTGTCATCAGCGCATTGCGTGCGGGCCAGCCGCTGTATTTGCTGCCTGACATGAACTTCGGGCCTGAGGAGTCGGTGTTTGTGCCCTTTTACGGGGTGCCGGCAGCCACGGTTCCTTCGCTGTCGCGGTTTGCCCGGCTGGGCCGCGCCAAGGTGGTGCCGGTTGTTACCCGCATGACGGCGACGGGTTATGAAGTGGAGGTGGTGCCGGCCTGGGCCGATGTGCCCTCCGCCGACGCGGTGGCTGACACGGCGCTGATGAATGCGCGGCTGGAGACTTACATCAACACCATGCCTGCCCAGTATTACTGGGTGCACAAACGCTTCAAGACGCGGCCAGAGGGCGAACCTTCGCTTTACTAGGAAATAGCAAGCCTTCTTGGCTCTCGGCCCTTGTGTAGCGGGTGCGGATAGCTATCAAATTTATAGCCCTCAGGCCTGGTCCAGAAAATCCTCCAGATGAGCGATGACGCGCCCGGGCTGCTCATGCACGATCCAGTGTGAGGCGCCGGGTTCCTGCCGCAACTGCATGTCCGGCACGTAGCCGGCCAGGCCGTCGATAAGCGCCGGCGGCAGGGCGATGTCGTCCAGCGCCCAGATCACCAATGTGGGCAGCAGGACCATCAGCCGTTCGCGCGCCAGCGTGACCCCTGCTGCAGCCGGGTCATGGTGCGGCGGTCCGGGGCGTGGCGGGCGCAGCGGCGATGCGCGGTAGAGGTTGCAGCCGCCGATGAGCCCGGCGCGCCAGACCTCGCGGTACTGGTCCCTGACACTTTCTGTGAGCCAGGCGGGTTGGCTTTCGCCGCCGTTGGTCAGGAATTGCCAGAGCCGGCGGAAATCATCTTTGGCCAGCAGCGCTTCCGCGTCCGGACGGATCAGGAAATTCATGTACGCGCTGGCCGCCTGCTGGGCCGGCGAGTGCTGCAGCTCGCGCAAAAAGGTGCCTGGGTGCGGAGAATTGATGATGGCCAGCTTTTTCATCAACTGCGGCATCGCGGCGCCCAGGTTCCAGGCGATGGCGCCACCCCAGTCGTGGGCGACCAGGCAAGCTAACTGGCCCCCACGGTCGCTCACTGCGTGTAACTCCCTGCCCCCCGAGGGGGCCGCTGCGCCTGCGGGCCGGCGAAGCCGGACCCGCGGCCCCTGCTGGGTTGAAGAGCCCCCACGCTCTTCGCTGCACACCGCTGCGATCAGCGCTGCAATGTCCTGCATCAGGTGTTTCGGCCGGTAGGCTTCGGCTTCGGGCGGCGCGCTCGACTTCTCGAAGCCGCGCAGGTTGGGTGCGATGCAGAAATAGCCGCCGTTTTCAGGCAGCGAGAAATGCGCCAGCAGCATGTCCCAGACAAAAGCGCCTTCCGGAAAGCCGTGCAGAAACATCAGCACGGGCCGGCCCGGCTGGCCCGCCAGGCGGCAGGACAGGGTGATGCCGTGGGGCAGGGTAATCAGCCGGGTTTCTATCATGTTGCTATGCATTTGGTAGCTGCTTGTGCCCGGTGGAAAAGGGCCAGGGGCAGATTTGACTGAAAATGCACAGGCGCTGGGTCCGGCCCGGCTTGCCGGGAAGGACTCAGGACTCGCCGGAATCTTCCTCAGGCTTCGGCTTGGCCTCCTTGTCGGCTTTTTCCGGCTTGACCGGCGGATGCGCCCATTGCCACAGGTGCTGGGCCACTTCTTCCACGCCTTGCCGCTTGAGTGCGGAAAAGAGTTTGACATCGCCGCCCCCGGCCTGCAGTCGCACAATGGACAGCGCCTTGGCGGCCTCGGTCTTGTTGAGCTTGTCGGATTTGGTCAGCAGCACCAGGAACTTCAGGCCTTCTTCAACGCGCGGGCGGATCACGTCGAGCAAAATTTCGTCAAGCTCGGTCAGCCCCAGGCGCGGGTCGCACAGCAGCACCACGCCCTTGAGGTTGTCGCGTGTCTGCAGGTAATTGCCCATCACCTGCTGCCAGCGGTATTTGGCGGCCTTGGGCACAGCCGCGTAACCATAACCGGGCAAATCGGCCAGCACCGCATCGGTCACCCCCTGCTTGCCGAGCGAGAACAGGTTGATGCTTTGCGTGCGCCCCGGGGTTTTGGAGGCAAAGGCCAGGCGGTTGATCTGCGTCAGCGTGTTGATGCAGGTGGATTTGCCGGCATTGGAGCGGCCGACGAAAGCAATCTCCGGAAAATCGAGCATCGGCAGGTGCTTGAGTTCGGGCGCCGTGGTCAGGAATTTGGCGGTGTGCAGCCAGCCCATGGCAATCTTCGCTTCGGCCGATTGCGGCGGCTGGGCAGCCAGGTTCGCAGCCATTTTGGCGGCCGCCACTTTGGGTGGGGCTCTTTTGGCTGTGGGCTTCTGCGTTTTAACGGGGGTAGATCGCGGGGATATGCTCATATTTGGGATTGTCCCCCAAGCCATTGTAAAATCACGGAGTTTTGCGCCAAGTTCGCGTCCGGAAGCGTATTAATTTCAGCCCAGGCTGTGCGCCGGATAGCAACGTTCCCTTTAGAGTCAACTATTAAATCCCCCGATATGAAGCTTGTTTCCACTTCGTTGATTGCCTGTATGTTCGCCGCCCTGCTGGCTGCGCCTCTTGTTTCCCAGGCGGCTGGCGAAGCCGCCCCTGCCAAGGTCGCCAAGCCTGACCTGGTCAAGGGGGAAACGAGTTATACCGCGGTGTGTGTGGCCTGCCACGCGGCGGACGGCAATTCGAGCATCACAGTGAACCCCAAGCTCGCGCAGCAGCATCCGGAGTACCTGGTCAAGCAATTGCAGGAGTTCAAGGCCGGCAAGCGCAAGAACCCCGTCATGCAGGGATTTGCCGCAGCACTCTCCGATGAGGACATGAAGAATATTGCCTACTGGGTGACATCCAAAAAGGCCAAATCCGGTTTTGCCAAAGACAAGGAACTGGTCACCCTGGGTGAGCGCATTTACCGCGGCGGCATTTCCGACCGCCAGGTGCCTGCGTGCGCCGGTTGCCACAGCCCGAACGGCGCCGGCATTCCTGCGCAGTACCCGCGTCTGGGTGGCCAGCATGCTGAATACACCGCGACCCAGTTGACGGCCTTCCGCGACGGCGTGCGCAGCAACAGCCTGCAGATGACGCAGGTGGCCGCGAAATTGAATGACAAGGAAATCCGTGCCGTGGCTGACTACATTGCCGGTTTGCGCTGAATCAGGCAAAAACCCGCGTTATCCATGGGTTTGCCGGACGGCGACGCCTCTTTCTTGGGAAAATACCGCGGTTTACCCGCTTTGTATTGAACCCCAGCCGGAATAAGCACTCCATACCAGGGCGGGTCTTTTTGCAGAAGACCCGCCTTTTTTATTGCCGCCCACCAAGCATCACGCATGACCGTTTCCAGCCACGCAGTTTCCACCCACGGCCTGAGGCTCAAGTCCGGCTCGCATGCCTTGCGCTCGACGGTAGAGTTGCTGTCGTCGATGCGGTTTTCGATTTCGCTGCTCACGGTGATCTGCATCGCTTCCGTCATAGGCACGGTGCTCAAGCAGCAGGAGCCGATCGGCAATTACGTCAACCAGTTTGGCCCGTTCTGGGCCCAGGTGTTTGGTGCGGCCAGCCTCTACACGGTGTACAGCGCTTGGTGGTTCATCCTGATCCTGGCTTTTCTCGTGGTGTCCACCTCCCTGTGCATCACCCGCAACACGCCAAAAATCCTCGCCGACCTGAACCAGTTGAAGGAAAACATCCGCACACAAAGCCTGAAGGCTTTCGGGCACCGCGCCGAGGCGATGCTGGACGAAGGCCCGGAAGCAGCGGCGCGGCGCATCGGGCAGACGCTGGTGCAGGGTGGCTGGAAGGTCAAGCTGCAGCAGCGAACCACCACCGGCGGCGAAGGCTGGATGGTGGCAGCCAAGGCCGGTGCGGCCAACAAGCTGGGCTACATCGCGGCGCACAGTGCCATCGTGCTGGTCTGCGTGGGGGGCCTGCTCGATGGTGACCTGATCGTGCGGGCGCAGATGTGGCTGAACAACAAGATCATCTATACGGGCGGCGGGCTGATTGCCGACGTGCCGGCCCAGCACCGCCTGGGCGAGCGCAACCCAACGTTTCGCGCCAACCTGCTGGTTGCCGAGGGCACGCAGTCAAGTACTGCCATCCTGAACCAGCCCGGTGGTGTATTGCTGCAGGACCTGCCTTTTGCGGTGGAGCTGAAAAAATTCATCGTCGAGTATTACTCGACCGGCATGCCCAAGCTGTTTGCCAGCGAGATCGTGATCCACGACAAGGAAACCGGCGAAAGAATCCCGGCCCGCGTCGAGGTCAATCATCCGGCCCGCCACAAAGGCATAGAGATTTACCAGTCCAGTTTTGACGATGGTGGCTCCAGCGTCACGCTCAAAGCGGTGCCGCTGGCCATTGGCCGCCAGGCCTCGAACAAGGTCTTTGAAATTCAGGGCACGATTGGCGGCTCCAGCAGCCTGACCAATGGCGCCGAGAAAATGACGCTGGAATACACCGCGCTGCGCGTGATCAACGTCGAGAATTTCGGCAGCTCGGGGCGCATGGGTGCAACCTCCGGCGCGGACGTGCGCAAGGTCGATTTGCGCCAGGCCATTGATTCGCGCCTGGGCGCGGCCAACAAAACCCGTGAAAACAAGGAGTTGCGCAATGTCGGTCCCAGCGTGACCTACAAGCTGCGCGATGCGGCGGGCCAGGCCAGGGAGTTCCACAATTACATGCTGCCGGTCAAGATGGATGCCGCCGAATCCAGCCCGGCGTTGTTCCTGCTGGGTGTGCGTGAAACCCCGGCCGAGCCCTTCCAGTACCTGCGCATTCCTGCCGACGAGCAGGGCAGCATGGAAGGCTTTTTGCGTTTGCGCCGCGCGCTGGCCGACCCGGCCCAACGGGAGACGGCGGTTCAGCGTTATGTACGCCAGGCCATCGCGACGGACCGGGCCGATCTGGCGCAGCAGCTGTCTGCCTCCGCATCGCGGGCCCTGGCCTTGTTCGCCGGGCCCGACCAGCCCGCCGGCGCAGCCAAACCGCTGGCCGGGCTGCAGGCCATTTCCGACTTCATGGAAGCCAATGTGCCGGAAGACGAGCGCAACCGCGCCGGCGAAGTGCTGGTGCGCATCCTCAACGGCGTGTTGTTTGAACTGGTGCAGCTCACACGTGAGCAAAGCGGCCTTCAGCCTTTGCCGCGTGACGAAAAAACCCAGGCTTTCATGGCACAGGCGGTGTTGTCCCTGAGTGATGCGCATCACTACCCGGCGCCCATGGCGTTCGAGTTGAAGGATTTCACGCAGTTGCAGGCCAGCGTGTTCCAGGTGGCGCGCACGCCCGGGAAAAACATTGTTTACCTGGGTTGCGCATTGCTGATCCTTGGCATTTTTGCCATGCTTTATGTGCGTGAGCGCCGCCTTTGGGTCTGGCTGGCGCCGGCTGGAGAAAACGTGGATTCCACAGGGTCCGGAAAAAGTCCAGAATCAGGTGCAGGCAGCCAGGCCACCATGGCCATGTCGACCAACCGCCAGACCATGGATGGTGGCAAGGAATTTGAAATGCTGAAGACAAAACTTTTACAGGTGCCACGATGAACACCACCACTCTGAGCTCGCGCACCACGGACGCGAACACCATCAGCCTGCAGCAAGGCTATTTTGCAAAACGCAATGTATTCGACTGGATTTTCGCGGCGATAGCGCTGGTGGGCGGGCTGTATGCCTTCGCCCGCTACAACGCTTTCATGGATGTCTATGAAAAGGGCATCCTGCTGGGAGCGATTCCTGCGGCCATTGCCATGGGCTGGTTCTGGCGGCCGCTGCGCGTCCTGATGTTGCTGGTGGCCAGCTTCTCACTGCTGGGCATTGCTTCTTACCAGGGCGACCTGGCGCGCTCGGAACAGGTGTTCTGGCTGAAGTATTTCCTGTCCAGCCAGTCCGCCATTCTGTGGATGAGCGTGCTGTTTTTCATGAGCACCGCGTTTTATTGGCTCGGAATGTTTGCCCGGGGCCAGAGCGGGACGATGGAGTCGCTGGGTTCACGGATCGCCTGGGTGGCCGTCGGCATGGCGCTGGTGGGCACCATGGTACGCTGGTACGAAAGTTACCTGATCGGCGCGGATGTCGGTCACATCCCGGTGAGCAATCTGTACGAGGTTTTCGTGTTGTTCAGCTGGATGACAGCCGCGTTTTATCTTTACTTCGAAGCGCAGTACAAAACCCGCGCCATGGGCGCTTTTGTCATGCTGGTCGTCAGCGCCGCCGTGGGGTTTTTGCTTTGGTACACCGTGGTACGCGAGGCGCATGAAATCCAGCCGCTGGTGCCTGCCCTCAAAAGCTGGTGGATGAAGCTGCACGTGCCCGCCAACTTCATTGGTTACGGCATGTTTTCGCTGGCCGCCATGGTGTCGCTGGCCTACCTGATCAAGCAGCAGGCGATGGAGACACGCTGGTACAAACTGACGCCGTTGTGGCTGCTGGGCGTGGTGCTGTGTTTTGTGCCGGTTGTTTTCCGCAAGTCATCCGAGGTGGGTGGCGGCAATTACTGGCTCGGCTATCTGCTGGTTTCCGGCCTGATTGCAGCCGGCATTTTGCTGGGCCGCCAGCGGATTGCAGCCCGCCTGCCGAGTGCCGAAGTGCTCGATGACGTGATGTACAAGGCCATTGCCGTCGGTTTTGCGTTTTTCACCATCGCCACCGTGCTCGGTGCCCTTTGGGCTGCCGAGGCCTGGGGAGGCTACTGGAGCTGGGACCCCAAGGAAACCTGGGCGCTGATTGTCTGGCTCAACTACGCCGCATGGCTGCACATGCGGCTGATGAAGGGCTTGCGTGGCACCGTGGCTGCCTGGTGGGCTCTCGTCGGGCTGGGCGTGACGACGTTTGCCTTTCTGGGTGTGAACATGTTTCTCTCGGGCCTGCACAGTTACGGAGAGCTGTAGCCGCAGTCCAGGTTGAATCCTTGTAAGAAGTGGCTGCGTACCCAGACTAACCCTCAACATTCACCACAACAAGGACGCAAGATGCTGATCAGAACCCATACCAGCGGCTTTAGTCATCCAGTCTCCAGCGAGATCACGCCGCGAGAGGTCTACCAGCAACGGCGTGACCTGATCAAGCTGATGGCCACAGGGGCTGCAGGTGCAGCCATTGCCTCCTGGGCTGGCCGTGAAGCCATGGCGCAGGCTGTCGCCAAGCCCGGGAAGCTGGTCGCTCTGCCCGGTGCCAAGTCAGGGGTAGCCGGTGCGGTCACCATGGAGAAAGTCACGGACTACAAGGACGTGACAAGCTACAACAACTTCTACGAATTCGGCACCGACAAGTCGGACCCGGCCAAAAATGCCCACACCCTGGTCACCAAACCCTGGACGGTGGCCGTCGAAGGACTGGTCAAGCAGCCGAAAACTTACGCGATCGAAGACCTGATCAAGCTCAGTGCCCAGGAAGAACGCATCTACCGCTTGCGCTGCGTTGAAGGCTGGTCCATGGTGATCCCCTGGGTTGGCTATTCGCTGGCCGAGCTGATCAAGAAGGTCGAGCCGCTGGGCAATGCCAAATATGTTGAGTTCATCACCCAGGCCGACCCCAAAACCATGCCCTTTGTCGGCTCACGCGTGCTCGACTGGCCTTATGTCGAGGCACTGCGCATGGATGAAGCCATGCATCCGCTGACTTTGTTGACATTCGGTATGTACGGCGAAGTGCTGCCCAATCAGAGCGGCGCGCCGGTGCGCCTGGTGGTGCCGTGGAAATACGGCTTCAAGAGCGGCAAGAGCATTGTCAAGATCCGTTTTACCGATAAGGAGCCGCGTACCGCCTGGAACAAGGCCGCGGCCAATGAATACGGCTTTTATTCCAACGTGAATCCGGGCGTGGATCACCCGCGCTGGAGCCAGGCCACGGAACGCCGCATCGGTGAGGATGGCCTGTTTGCCAAGAAGCGTAAAACCCTGATGTTCAATGGTTACGACGCACAGGTCGGGCAGTTGTATGCCGGCATGGACCTGAAGAAGTTTTACTGATGCGCGGCGACGGCCGAACCACCGGGCTGTAGCCATGAAAAAACTCCTTCTCCATCCTGCCGCCAAGCCGGCTGTATTCATCGTCTGCCTGTTGCCCTTCGCCTGGCTGTTTTACAGCGCGTGGACCAACCAGCTGGGCGCCAATCCCGCGGAAGCGCTGATACGCGCAACAGGCGACTGGACGCTGCGCTTCCTGTGCATTGTGCTTGCCGTTACGCCCTTGCGTGTGATCAGCAACACGCCGGCACTGGCACGCTTTCGCCGCATGCTGGGACTTTTTGTTTATTTTTACGTGCTAGTTCACCTGCTCAGCTACAGCTGGTTTGACATGGGCTTTGATCTTGCGGATATCGTGAAAGACATCATCAAGCGCCCCTTCATTCTTGTAGGTTTTTCGGCTTTCCTGCTGTTGACACCGCTGGCGGCGACTTCTTTCAACGCGGCCATACGAAAATTAGGTGCGAAGCGCTGGCAAATGTTGCACAAGCTGGTGTACCTGATTGCGGGCCTGGGCCTTCTGCATTTTTTCTGGATGCGCTCAGGAAAGAACGACTTTGCCGAGGTGTTTGTTTATGTCGGAATCATCGCTGTCCTGCTGGGGTGGCGGCTCTGGCAACGCTGGGGGCGGCGCCAGCACCACGCTGTCCCACCAAGCACCGCCACGTTGCGGTGAGGATGTGCGATGCGCTCCTAAATCAGGAGCAAACTGCGATCAAGCCATAAGGGCAGAGACCTGTTTTCCCTTGAATGCAGCCCTGATGAACATCAGAGGAGGCCGATGGCCTCAAGGCAATAATTTCTCGCCGCGGAAAGTGTCGGCGGCCGTTTCGCGCGCCCGTATGAGATGGGCCTTGTCGCCATCGATCAGAATCTCGGCGGCACGACCGCGAGTGTTGTAGTTGCTGGCCATACTCATGCAATAAGCCCCGGACGACAACACGGCCAGGCGATCGCCGGCGATGACGGCCAGCGGTCGGTCGTGGCCGATCCAGTCACCGCTCTCGCAGACCGGGCCAACCACATCGTAGACCGCGTCGGCGGTATCGCGACGCTGCACGACAGGCACGATGGCGTGAAAAGCCTGATACATGGCCGGCCGCGGCAGGTCGTTCATCGCGGCGTCAATGATGCAGAAATTCTTTTCTTCGCCGGGTTTGAGGTAAAGCACCTCGGTCAGGCAGACACCGGCATTTCCTACCAGGGAACGACCCGGTTCGACCATCAGCTTTTTGCCACCGTAGCCGCGTGCATCGAGTTTTTCGAGCAACTGGCGCCAAAGCGCATCTGCGGCGGGCGGTGTATCCTGGTTGTAGTTGATGCCAAGGCCGCCACCAAAATCAATGTGCTCAAGCGGGATTCCCGACGCTTCAATGCTCTGGACCAGATCCAGCACCCGGTCCATTGCGTCCAGATAGGGAGTGGCCTCGGTAATCTGCGAGCCGATGTGGCAGTCGATACCGACCACCTGCAAACCTTTGAGCGATGCCGCATGACGGTAAATTCGCAGGGCGTCTTCGTGGGCTACACCGAACTTGTTGCCCTTGAGGCCTGTCGAGATATAGGGGTGGGTTTTCGGATCGACATTGGGGTTGACGCGAATGCTTACCGGTGCGACGCGATCCATGGCCAATGCCACACTGGACAGCACATCCAGTTCGGCCTCGCTCTCGACGTTGAAGCAGCCAATACCGGCCTCCAGCGCCTGCTTCATTTCGGGGCGCGTTTTCCCGACGCCTGAGAAGATGACTTTGCGCATATCTCCCCCCGCTGCCAGAACGCGCTCAAGTTCGCCACTGGAAACGATGTCGAAGCCGCAGCCTGCACGGGCAAACACCTGCAGCACACCCAGGGAAGAGTTGGCTTTCATCGCATAGCAGATTTGCGCGTTGCGGCCCGCAAAGCCGCGCTGGTAGGCGGACAGGGCCGCCAGCATGGCTGCTTTGGAATACACGAACAACGGTGTGCCGTGCTGGGTGGCCAAGGCATCCAGGCTGGCTTCTTCGACGTACAGGCCGTCCTGCCGGTAGGCCAGCTGCGGTGCACCCGGAAGGACGTCTGACGATGCGGCGGGTAGGGAGGCTGTTTTCATCGCGAGAGCAGGATTGCGGGGCCGGATGCAGGGGGTGCGGCGGGAAGATCAGTCGCTGTGCCAGCCGGGGCGCTGGCAGCAGTGGTCGGCGCAGATGCCGTGGACGAGGAGATGCTTGCGGGAAGCACTTTGGGCGGAGGTGGCATGAACAGCGGGCCTTTCTGACCGCAAGCAACGAGGCAAACGGCGCAGGTTGCTGACAGCGCGGTTTTCCAAAAGCCATGAACCCAGGAGGCAGGGGCACTGCGGCCTAAAATTTGAAAACGAATTTGGGATCTTGCGAACATGATTGGATTGTAATGACCGACCTTGACTATCTTGACCACGCCGAAACCGCACTCAATGCGATCGAAGAGGCGTGTGACCGTATCAACGATGAAACGGATGCCGACGTCGACAACCAGAGAACGGGCGGCATGATCACGCTGACTTTTGCCAACCGCAGCCAGATCGTCATCAACCTGCAAAAGCCGCTGCAGGAAATATGGATGGCCGCCCGCGCCGGCGGATTCCATTACAGGTTCAGCCAGGACCAGTGGACCGACACCAAGGATGGCAGCGAACTGTTTGCGGGCTTGTCGCGCTACGCCAGTGAGCAGGCCGGGCAGCCGCTGGTGTTCAGCTCGCCACCAGTTGCGCGTCGCTAGTTTTTGAACAGGTCCAGGATCCGCCGCCGTTCGTCGCTCGGGGGCAGAGTCTGAATGGCGGCTCCCGGTGGAACGGGCTGGCCGGTAACCGGAGCGTCTGGACCTGCACCCGAGCCTGCGGCAGATCTGTCACCCAGCCCCACACTGCTGACGCCAGAGCCTTTGGCGTATTCATCATAAAACCACTCGCCACCGATATTGACTACGCCCTGGGGGGCTGAAAACTCAGTGACAGGCACCCCCTTGAGCGCATATTCCATGAAATTGATCCAGACCGGCAGGCTCAATCCGCCGCCGGTTTCCCGGTCGCCAAGCTTTTTCGGGCTGTCATAACCCATCCACACGGCTGCCGTGAGTGTTGGCTGGAAGCCGACAAACCAGGTATCGATCGAGTCGTTGGTCGTGCCTGTCTTGCCATAAAGGTCCGGCCGCTTCAGGGTCGCCTGGGCTCGGGCGGCGGTACCGGAGCGGGCGACTTCCTGCAACAGGCTGGACATGATGAAAGCGTTGCGTGCTTCGATGCCGCGTACGGAGTCGTCGAGAATCGGTGCGGGGCTTTCTACCACCACCTTGCCTTTCTGATCGGTGATCTTGGTGATCAGATAGGGGTTGATGCGATAACCCCCATTGGCAAACACCGAATAACCGATGGCCATTTGCAACGGTGTCACCGAACCGGCGCCGAGTGCCATCGTCAGGTAGGCCGGGTGTTTGTCGGCGTCAAAACCAAAACGGGTTATCCACTCCTGGGCATATTTGGGTCCAACCGCTTGCAGTATCCGGATGGAAATCATGTTTTTCGATTTGGCCAGACCGCGACGCAGGCTCATCGGGCCGTCAAAGGTGCCGTCATAATTCTTGGGCTCCCAGGGCTGTCCGCCGGTGACTCCAGCATCAAAAAACAAGGGAGCATCGTTAACGACAGTAGCTGGCGTGAATCCCTTTTCAAGCGCAGCAGAGTAGATGAAGGGCTTGAAACTGGAGCCGGGTTGGCGCCAGGCCTGTGTCACATGGTTGAACTTGTTCTTTTCGTAGTCAAAGCCACCGACCATCGCCCGCACCGCGCCGTTGCGTGGGTCCAGCGCAACAAACGCACCTTCGACCTCGGGTAGCTGCGTTATCTCCCAGGTGTTTTTGGGCGTTCTGGTAACGCGAATCAAGGCGCCTGGACGGATTCTGATGTTGGGCGCTGCCTTCTCGGACAAACCCGACTGGGCCGGCCTGAGCCCTTCACCAGTGATCTCAACGGTTTCGCTGTTCTGGCGAACGGCCACGATTTTTTTGGGCCCGGCTTCCAGCACCACTGCCGACATCACGTCGTCATTGTCCGGACTCTCGACCAATGCGTCGTCAATGGCCTCTTCGGCGTCCTTGGGGTCCTTGGGCAGGGCGATGAATTTCTCCGGGCCACGGTAAATCTGCCGTCTCTCATAATCCATGATGCCTTTGCGCAGGGACTTGTAAGCCATCGCCTGGTCTGCAGCACGCAGAGTGGTGAATACATTGAGGCCACGCGTGTAGGTTTCGTCACCATACTGGCTGTAAACCAGCTGGCGTACCGTTTCGGCGACAAATTCGGCATGCACCCGTCCTGCATCGGGGCCCGATCGGACCTTGAGCTCCTGGTTTTTGGCTGCCACGGCCTGCTCCGCCGTGATAAAGCCGTTTTCCTCCATGCGCTCAATGATGTAGAGCTGGCGTGCCTTGGCCCGCTTGGGATTGCTGATCGGGTTGTAGGCTGATGGGGCTTTGGGCAGGCCTGCCAGCATGGCAGCTTCGGCAATAGTGATGTCCTTCAGGGACTTGCCGAAGTAGGTTTCGGAAGCCGCCGCAAAGCCGTAGGCGCGCTGGCCCAGGAAGATCTGATTCATATAGATCTCAAGAATCTGGTCCTTGCTCAGAAGGTGCTCCAGCTTGAAGGTCAGCAGGATCTCGTAGATTTTGCGGGTATAGCTTTTCTCGGTGGACAGGTAGACATTGCGGGCCACCTGCATGGTGATGGTGGAGGCGCCTTGGCTCTTGGCGCGCCCCACGTTGGCAAGACCCGCACGGATCACGCCGATGTAATCGACGCCGCCATGGGAGAAAAACCGCGCGTCTTCGATGGCCAGCACCGCATCTTTCATCACCTTGGGAATCTCGCTGATCGGTGTCAGGTTACGCCGCTCTTCTCCGAACTCTCCAATCAGTACGGCATCGGCCGAATAGACGCGCAGAGGCAGTTTGGGACGATAGTCCAGCAGATCGGACACGTCCGGCAGATTGGGATAAGCGACTGCAAGCGCTACGGCAATGATCATTAGCAGCGAAACAAGCCCGGCGAGTGCAATTCCCGTAATCCAGGCAAAAACCTTGAGCAGTCCCGGCAACCACGGGGATTGGTGGGCGGGAACGGCGCGGGAATCAGAAGTCGAAGAATTTGACGGCATGAGGTTTAGCGTAAGTTCGCGCCAGCATTATAAAAATCGCCGATGCAGGAAGACTTTTCAGCTTGTAGGAGATTTCATATTTTGCAATTGCTGGCTGATCACCGACCCGGTGCCAATCCAGCCAGAGCGTCAAAAGCGTCTGCTTTTGACAACGGTAATGGTAAGCCAAAACTGGAAAATCCTTTGTTGTACAAGGATCTTACTGATAGCATTCAAGTGATTTCTTAAGTTTGCAAGGCTACACATTAGCCGTCGTCTGGGGACCGTCTTGATCTCTTTGGGATCGTTATTCAACCGTCAATCGTCAGCCCTGCTGGGCCTGGACATCAGTTCATCCAGTGTCAAGCTGGTCGAGCTCAGTCGCGACAAGGCGGGCAATCTGGTGCTTGACCGCTGTGCCATTGAGCCTCTGGAAAGGGGCTGGATCACTGACGGCAACGTGGAAAAGTTCGACGAAGTGGCAGAGGCGGTGCGCCGTCTCGTCAAAAAAAGTGGAACTCGCACCAAAAACGTGGCCATGGCCTTGCCGGCTTCGGCGGTGATCACCAAGAAAATCATCTTGCCTGGTGGAATGACCGAGCAGGAGCTGGAAATCCAGGTGGAGGCCGAAGCGAACCAGTACATTCCTTTTTCGCTGGATGAAGTCAGCCTTGATTTTTGTGTTGTGGGTCCCAGTGCCAGTTCAGCGGGTGACGTAGAAGTGTTGATTGCCGCGTCCCGCAAGGAAAAAGTCAACGACCGGCAGGGACTGGCAGAGGCGGCAGGACTCAAACCGGTTGTGGTGGATGTGGAGTCCTATGCTTCGCGTCTGGCCACTGGCCGGCTGATCGAAAACCTGCCGAATAAAGGCCTGGACACCTTGGTCGCCTTGTTCGAAGTGGGTGCCCTGACGACCAGCATGCAAGTCATCAAGAACGATGAGGTTCTTTATGAGCGTGACCAGGCCTTTGGTGGCGCGCAACTCACCCAGCTGATCGTGCGTCAGTATGGTTTTTCGCCAGAAGAGGCGGAAGGCAAGAAGCGTAGTGGCGAACTGCCAGACGACTACGATGCCAGCGTGCTCAAGCCATTTGTTGACAGCATGGCGCAGGAGATCGGCCGTGCCCTGCAGTTCTTTTTTACCAGTACGCCGTACAACAAGGTGGATTACGTGATGCTGGCTGGGGGGTCTTCGGCTTTGCCAGGGCTGACTGAAGCCGTGACCCAGCAGACTTCATTTGCCTGCATGGTGGCCAATCCCTTTGAGGGAATGACTCTCGGCAGCAACGTTCGGGAGAAGAAGATGAAGCGTGAAGCAGCGTCTTACTTGACCTCTTGCGGCTTGGCTTTGCGGAGGTTTTTCCAGTGATTCTGGTCAATTTACTTCCCCACCGCGAGGCTGCGCGCAAGAGTCGGCGCGAGGCCTTTTTTGTTGCTCTGGGTATCGCGGCCCTTATGGGCGGACTGCTTTGCGGTGCAGTGTATTCCTGGTACCAGGCTCAGATCTCGGCGCAGCAGGGGAAAAACACTTTTCTTAAAGCAGAAATCACCCGACTCGAAAACCAGATCAAGGAAATTGCCGGTTTGCAGCAGGAAATTGCGGCCTTGCGCGCCAGGCAAATGGCCGTGGAAGATCTGCAAGGCAACCGCAATCTCCCGGTGTACTTGCTCGACGAACTGGTCAAGCAATTGCCTGATGGTGTGTATATCACTAGCATGAAGCAGGAAAACCAGGTAGTTTTGTTGAGCGGGGTGGCCCAATCCAACGAGCGGGTTTCCGAGCTGCTGCGCAATCTCGGTAACAACAGCCCCTGGTTGACCCGTCCCGAATTGATCGAGATCACAGGGAGGACGGTCACGCTAGGAGCACGAGATCAACGCCGCGTGGCGAATTTCTCCATGCGGGTGGGGCTCAGGCGGGCAACTGATGTACAGAAAGCTGCTGCTGCATCAGCGGCAGCTTCCGCCAGTGCCGCTGTCGTGGTCAAGCCTGCCCAGCCCGCCCCAGCTGCGGCCAAGATCTGACAAACCGGTCTGGAATACGCACTGACTATGGCTACTACCCCGAAAATCAATGTTAATTTTGCTGCATTCCAGGACGGCCTGAAGGCGCAATTTGTTGGTCTCAACCCGAATGACCCGCCTTCCTGGCCGGCATTGCCGCGATTTCTTTTATATGTGTTTGTGACCGTCGCCGTGGTGGTCGCGCTGTGGTTTGTATGGCTTAGCGCTTCCGATGAAGAGCTCAAGGCAGAGCAGGCCAAAGAAGTGCAATTGCGGGAAGACTTCAAAAAGAAGTTGGCCCAGGCCGTCAATCTGGAGGCCTTGAAAAAGCAGCGTGAGCAGGTGCAGCAGTATGTGACTCAATTGGAGAAACAGCTGCCAAGCAAGGCCGAAATGGATGCGTTGCTGTCGGACATCAATCAAGCGGGCTTGGGCCGAAGTTTGCAGTTTGAGTTGTTTCGGCCCGGGCAGGTCAGCGTCAAGGAATATTATGCGGAGCTGCCTATTGCGATCAAGGTGTCGGGGCGCTATCACGACATCGGCGCCTTTGCTGCCGACATTGCCAATCTGTCCCGCATCGTGACCCTCAATAATATGGCGATTGTGCCGCTCAAGGACGGGATGATGAGCATGGACAGTACGGCCAAGACCTTCCGTTATCTGGATCCCGAAGAAGTCGCCTTGCAGCGTAAAGTGGCGCCAGTGCCGGGGAAAGGGCCCAACAAATGAAGCGGGCTTATGTTGAAAAAAAGCTTGCCCTTGGGTTGGCCATAGGGATATGTCTGAGTCTGGCAGCCTGCGGCTCATCCGAGCAGGAAGAGTTGCAGCAGTGGATGACGGAGCAACGCAATCTGACGAAACCCAAGATTGAGCCCTTGCCAGAGCCCACCAAATTTGCGCCCCAGGCCTATACCCAAGAAGGCGCTATCGAACCTTTCAGCAGCCAGAAATTGACGCAGGCGTTGCATAGGGACTCCAACCAGGCGACGTCCAATGCCGCGCTTATCGCGCCTGAATTGAGCCGGCGCAAAGAGCCTCTGGAAGCGATGCCTCTTGATGCGGTGGCCATGGTTGGCAGTTTGATCAAACTGGGTCATCCAGTGGCGCTGGTGCGGGTAGACAACCTTCTTTATCAGGTGCGGGTAGGCAACTATTTAGGGCAGAACTACGGGCGCATCACGAAAATTTCCGAGACTGAGGTTGGCCTGCGAGAAATTGTGCAGGACGCTGCAGGCGAGTGGATAGAGCGGACAGCGACTTTACAGCTTCAAGAGGGGTCAAAATGAACAAAAATGCATCGACGATGCATGCAGTCCTGCAGAGGCAGGGTACATGGTCGCGGATCTCAACTCGCTTTGCCATCCACGCGATGGTGTTGCTGGCCTCGCTGGCGCCTACTTGGGCGCAGATACCTAATGCCATCGAAGCGGTCTCGGGCTCCGTCCAAGGCGGCTCGGAGGTCATTCGCATTGACTTGACTGAGGCGTTGACTGCGGTCCCAGCCGGCTTCACGATCCAAACGCCAGCCCGGATTGCGCTTGATTTCCCTGGCGTCGGCAACTCAATGGGCCGCTCCACGGTCGACCTGAATTTGGGTAATCTGCGTTCTGCGAATGTTGTTCAGGCTGGCGAAAGAACGCGTGTTGTCCTGAATCTCAAGGCATCTACAGCCTATACGGCACAAATTCAGGGCAAGTCTTTGCTGATCACGCTGGAGCCAGTGTCCGTTGCTGCGCCATCGCCTATCGCTGCCCCTGTTTTTGCAGAGAATCGAAACCGTGACACCTTACCGCTGAAAGACATTGATTTCCGGCGAGGAACTGACGCTGCGGGCCGGATTGTGGTCGATCTGGCCAATAATCAGGTGGGTGTTGACATTCGCCAGCAGGGACAGACCCTGGTGGTGGAATTCTTGAAGACTGCTTTGCCCGAAGGATTGCGTCGCCGGCTGGATGTGTCCGACTTTGGTACACCGGTCCAGAGCGTGACTACTTCGCAGTTGGGCGACAAGGTACGTATGGTGGTGGAACCCAAGGGATCCTGGGAGCACAGTGCCTATCAGAGCGACAACCAGTTTGTGCTGGAAGTCCGCCAGCAGAAAGTTGATGAGTCCAAGCTGTCACGGGGTCCTGGCTACACCGGTGAAAAGCTTTCACTGAATTTCCAGAACATTGAAACGCGCTCACTGCTGCAGGTGATTGCGGACTTCACCAATTTCAACATTGTCACGTCCGACAGCGTGTCGGGAGCTGTCACTTTGCGCCTGAAAGATGTGCCTTGGGACCAGGCCCTGGACATCATTCTTCAAGCCAAGGGCCTGGGTATGCGGAAAACCGGCAACGTGTTGCTGATTGCTCCCAAGGACGAACTTGCAGCCAAGGACAAACTTGATCTGGAATCGCGCAACGCCATTCAGACCCTTGAGTCCGTGCGCACACAGGCGTTTCAAATCAATTACGCGAAAGCTGCGGAGATTGGGACCCAGATTACGGCAGGCGGCACTGGGCCGAACAGCGCCAGGATCTTGTCCAATCGTGGTAGCGCGATTGCCGAAGCCAGGACGAACCAGCTATTTGTCACCGATATTCCTTCTAAGCTTGAACAGGTTCAAAGTTTTATTGCGAAGATAGATATTCCGGTACGTCAGGTTCTGATTGAAGCGCGCATTGTGGAAGCCTCAGACACCTTTGGTAAATCGCTGGGTGTGCGTCTCGGTGGGCGACCAATCAGTGTGAACGGGCACAGCAACTCCATGTTTGGCCCTACCTACATTGCCCCTAGTTTCTCTAGTACCAGTCCGCCGATTCTTGGGCAGAATATTGGAACTACTGCTGGGGACTTCATTAATCTGCCAGGTATCGGTCAAAACGGTTTCCAGCCTGGGACTTTCGCCATTTCTTTATTTGAATCCAGCTTGACTCGATTCATCAATCTGGAAATCTCGGCAATGGAAGCTGACGGTAAAGGCAAGATTGTGTCGAGCCCGCGCATCGTGACGGCTGACCAGGTCAAGGCCTTGATTGAGCAGGGTACCGAGCTGCCTTACCAGCAAGCGACCTCGAGCGGGGCAACATCGATTGCTTTTCGCAAGGCCAACCTGAAGCTGGAAGTAACGCCGCAAATTACGCCTGAAGGAAACATCATCTTGAATGTGGACGTAAACAAAGACAGCGTGGGTCGATCCACGACCAATGGCTTTGCGATCGATACCAAGCATATTCAGACCCAGGTGCTGGTCGAGAATGGGGGTACCGTGGTGATCGGTGGCATCTTTGAGCAGAACGAGCGCGAGGACGTGACCAAGGTGCCATTGTTGGGAGATATACCGGGCGTGGGTAATTTGTTCAAAACCAGGACGCGGACAGCCAACAAGTCGGAGTTGCTGGTTTTTATCTCGCCCAAAATGATCTCCAACGGCGCGGCATTGCGCTGAACTGAAGTATGTATGGTTGCGCGCAGCCATACACCCGAGCTGGCCCTTTTTTCAGCTGTAGATCCAGAGATGAGTGAAGCCTCGAAGCGTCTCGCTTCAGCGGGCTTTGTGAGATGTTGCTCAAACAGGCTTTGTTTCTTTTTCCTACTTCTTTCGACTGGAGATACCGTTGACCAAGCCGTCTTGCGTGGCCTTGGTCGGTCTTCCAGGTTCCGGGAAGTCCACGATCGGCCGTCAGCTCGCGCGCCGGCTGGATCGTCAATTTCTCGATACCGACCAGGTCATTGAAACACGGGTCGGTTTGTCCATTCGCGAGTTTTTTGAACGGGAAGGCGAAGAGCCGTTCCGCGACCTTGAGCAGAGCATCATTGATGAACTGACACAGGGCGAGTCCTGTGTTCTGTCGACAGGCGGCGGGGCCATATTGCGGCAGGCCAATCGCCAGCACCTGAATCAGCGCACCCAGGCGGTATACCTGCATTCCGCGCCTGAAGAAGTCTTTCGCCGCTTGCGCCACGACCGGAATCGGCCGCTGCTACAGGTGACTGATCCACTGGTGCGTTTGCGCGAACTGTATGCGCTGCGTGACCCGCTGTATCGCGAAAGCGCCCGCTTTGTCGTGGAAACCGGAAGGCCTTCGGTAGCTGCGCTGGTCAATACGATCGCGATGCAGCTTGAACTGGCGGGAGTTTTACCTGCCCCTGGAGCCTGACACCCGGTGTGCCAGAGCAGCCGGCGCAGGCCATTGAGGCGCGATGGCCTCGCATGCTGGTTGAAGTCCACATGGACTTTCAGAGCCTCTACACTTGCAGTCATGGACATTGATTTTTCTCCGGCGACGCAACAGGTTGTGATTGACCTGGGCAACCGCAGTTACCCCATCATCATTGGCGCCGGCCTGCTCGCTGACCCGGCGATCTACCAGCATCTGCCGGCCTCAAGCACGGCGCTGATTGTGTCGAACGACACGGTGGCTCCCCTTTATGCGCAGTCGTTGCAGCGCGCGTTGCAGGGCCAATACAGCAGGGTGCTGCGGGTGGCCTTGCCCGATGGCGAGGTCCACAAGGACTGGCCTACCCTGCAACTCATTTTCGACGCCTTGCTGGTCAACGGCTGCGACCGCAAGACGGTGCTTTTTGCCTTGGGCGGAGGTGTGGTCGGTGATATGACGGGCTTTGCCGCGGCGTGCTACATGCGCGGTGTGCCTTTTGTGCAGGTGCCCACGACCCTGCTCGCGCAGGTGGACTCTTCGGTCGGTGGCAAAACAGCTATCAATCACCCCTTGGGCAAGAACATGGTGGGTGCGTTTTACCAGCCGGAACGTGTGATCTGTGACCTCGACGTGCTCCAGAGCCTGCCCTCCCGCGAGCTGAGCGCCGGACTGGCGGAAGTCATCAAGTACGGACCGATTGCCGACATGGTTTTTCTGGACTGGATCGAAGCGAACATCGAAGCCTTGCTCGCACGGGAGCCAGCTGCGCTGGCATACGCCATCCAGCGCAGCTGCGAGATCAAGGCTGCTGTGGTGGGCCAGGACGAGCGCGAAACTGGTCTTCGCGCCATTCTGAATTTTGGGCATACCTTCGGCCACGCCATCGAGTCGGGACTCGGTTATGGGCAGTGGCTGCATGGCGAAGGCGTAGGTTGCGGCATGGTGATGGCGGCCCATCTGTCGCAAAGACTGGGCTTCATCGACAAGGCTTTTGTCGATCGTTTGCGCACGCTTGTCCAGCGCGCCGGGCTCCCGGTTGTCGGTCCCAGGCTGTCTGCCTCTGACAATGCTGGGCGCTATCTGGAACTGATGCGGGTAGACAAAAAGGCGGAAGCGGGGGAAATCCGGTTTGTGGTGATCGACGGCCCTGGCCGTGCGGCCCTGCGAAGCGCCCCGGATGCGCTGGTACGCGAAGTGATCGACGCCTGCTGTGAATGATCTGCGCATCCGATATTTGCTATGCTAAAGATAGCATGTTATGTACGAATTTAAAGGGCTACGGCCAGATTTGATATCCATGTCATGACGATGTTGGCGCTTTACGCCTGCGACCCTGACGCTTCACGCGGCCGTCGTTACCCGGAGCCTGCCGCGCCGACCCGCTCGGCCTTCCAGCGGGACCGCGACCGAATCGTTCATTCCACCGCGTTTCGGCGGCTGGTGTACAAGACCCAGGTGTTTCTGAATCACGAAGGAGACCTGTTCCGAACCCGCCTGACGCATTCCCTTGAAGTTGCCCAACTTGGCCGTTCCATCGCCCGTACGCTGCGTTTGAACGAAGACCTCGTCGAAGCCGTCGCCCTGGCCCATGACCTGGGTCACACGCCTTTCGGCCATGCCGGGCAGGATGCATTGAACAGCTGCCTGAAAAACCACAACCCGGACAGTGCAGGTTTTGAGCACAACCTGCAAAGCCTTCGCGTCGTGGATACGCTGGAAGAGCGTTATCCGGACTATGACGGGCTGAACTTGTCGTTTGAAACCCGGGAAGGCATCCTCAAACATTGCTCGCGCCGTAACGCCCGGCTGATCGAAGCACGGGAACCGGGCGGCGTCGCGCATCGTTTCCTGGAGCCGTCGGGCGTCGCCCCGCATGCCCGACAGCCCGGGCTTGAGGCCCAGCTTGCCAATCTGGCCGATGAGATTGCCTACAACGCCCACGACATCGACGACGGCGTACGTTCCGGCCTGCTCAGCCTGGAGCAGCTCAAGGAAGTCGAGTTGTTCGACCAGTACAGCCGCGAAACCCTGTCCCGGCACCCGGCTTTGCAGGGTCGCCGCCTGCTGTTTGAAACCATACGCCGCATGCTCAGTGCCCAGGTCTACGATGTGATCGACGCAACACGCGCGGCCCTGGAAAATGCAGCCCCGGACAGTGTCCAGGCCGTGCGCCAGCACCCGCCGCTGGTTTGCTTTAGTGGTGAAATGGCCTTGAAGTCCTCGTCCCTCAAGCGTTTTCTGCTACAAAATTTATACCGGCACCCGCAGGTGGTCGAGACCACCCAAACGGCACAACAAGTCGTGCGCGATCTGTTCGCCGCTTATATGGCCGATCCGGCGCAGATGCCGCAGGCGCACAGTGACCGGTTTGACCAGCTGGAAAGCAATCCGTCCGCACATGCGCATTTGCCCGTCAAGCCCGAGCGGGTGGTGGCTGATTACATTGCCGGCATGACAGACCGGTTTGCGGCCAGGGAACATGAGCGCCTCAACGGTCGCGTGGTGTTTCCTGCTTGAAGGCCGCTCACTCCGCTGGCCTCGTGATCGCCGCTGGCGTGGTGGCTGCGATGCATGTGGGCAAGCTGCCGCCTGCCTTGCCCGCGCTGCAGCAGATGCTGGGCGTGTCGCTGGTGCAGGCTGGCTTTTTGCTGGCACTGGTTCAGCTGGCAGGGATGACACTGGGCCTGCCCGCCGGGCTACTGATCCAGCGCCATGGGCCGCGGCGCAGCATGCTCGCCGGTTTGCTGGTGCTCAGCCTGGCCAGTGCGCTGGGCGGCGCGGCCCAAGGCGCTGCGGGCCTGCTCGTTAGCCGTGTGCTGGAGGGGCTGGGATTTTTATTCGTGGTCCTGCCTGCGCCGGGCTTGCTGCGGGGGATGGTGCCGCCCGAGCGCCTGAGCCGCGCGCTGGGCGCATGGGGTGCTTACATGCCACTGGGCGCAGCATTGGCCATGTTGCTGGGGCCTTGGGTGATGATGCAGGCTGAGGCTGCTTGGGGCTGGCGGATCTGGTGGTGGGCTTTGTCCGCATTGTCGGCCTGGCTGGCCGTACTGGTCTTTCGTGGCGTTCCTGCCGACCGGTTCGCGACGGCAGGGGATGGGGCCTCCGCCTCAGCTGGAGCGCGGGTGGCTTCTGGCGAGGGGCCTGGCCTCATGCGGCTGACGTTGCGATCACGCGGGGTCTGGCTGGTCGCTTTGTGCTTTGCCATGTATTCAGGTCAATGGCTGGCCGTTGTGGGATTTCTCCCTTCGATTTATGCCCAAACCGGGTTGGCAGCTGGGGCAACGGCCTGGCTCACGGCGCTGGTGGCCGCCGTCAACATCATCGGCAACCTGGCGGCGGGCCGCCTGCTGCACCGGGGAGCGGTCCCGCTGGCCTTGCTGGTTGCGGGGTTTGCTGCGATGGGTGCGGGCACCGTGCTGGCTTTTGGGATGGATGCCAGTTCCTGGCTCAGGTATCTGGCGGTGCTGGCGTTTTCGATGATGGGTGGTTTGATCCCGGCAACGCTCTTCAGCCTGGCCGTTCGGCTGGCGCCGAGTGCAGACACGGTACCCGCCGCGGTGGGCTGGGTGCAGCAATGGTCTGCCTTCGGCCAGTTCTGCGGGCCACCGCTTGTGGCCTGGGTTGCTGCGCAACTGGGGCATTGGCAACTGACCTGGGCTGTCACGGGCGCATGTTCGTTGGCCGGTGTTGTACTGGCCTGGAAGCTTCATGGCCTGTTAAGGCACGGGCGCTAACCTGCTCCCTTTATCCGCTGCGTGGCGCCGGCATGATTCCGTGAAGGCGAGGGTCATGGATTTCTTCTTTCTGGATGCTCGTGGTCCTTGGGCCCCGCGCATAGCCTTATGACGTGTTGGCATCCGTAAGCCTTCCTTTTGATTGCCCGACCGACTAACCTGCAGGGTAGCGTGCAATTTGTTACAAAAGGCGCAAGAGGGGCTGGTTCTCGGCACTAGGCATCCATCATGCTTGGTTGCATGACATTTCAAAGGTACGGCATGAAACTAAATCGACGTGCGCTCGTGATGGGCGGAATTTCAGCTGGCGTGGCCGCTTTCAGTCCCTTGGCCCGGTCGCAGGCGGGCAAGGGTGCCCGCAAAATCGTGATTGGGCAATCGGTGCCCTTGACCGGGGCAGCCGATCAGATTGGTCTGGCCTACCTCAATGGTGCAAAGCTCTACTTTGATGCGATCAATGCCAAAAACGGTGCGGCAGGCCACAAGATCGAAGTCAAGGCGCTGGACGATGGCTACAACCCGGTCAAAGCCGCGGCGAACGCCAAACAGCTGATTGACGAGGGGGTGGATGCCTTGTTCGGTTTTGTAGGAACAGCCAGCTGCGACGCGGCTTTTGCCGTGGCCAAGCCGGCCAACACCCTGTTTTTTGCACCCTTCGCAGCGTCGGATGGGTTGCGTGAGGCCGCCCTGAGCAATGTATTTCACGTTCGTCCGGCGTTGGCCGACGAAGCCTACAAAATCGTGCGGCACTGCGCCACACTGAGTCAGGATCGTATTGCCGTCTTTGCGGAAGACGACGCCATGGGCCGCGCCGGACTGGCCGCTGTCAAACAGGCGCTGGTGGATCTGAAACTTCCGCCCCTGGTAGCGAACGCCTTCGCGCCGGTCAACAGTGACAAGGTTGAGTCTGCGGTGGCGCAGCTGGCCAAGGCCCAGCCTCAAGCCATCATTCAGGTCAGCCTGTTTAACACCTCGGCGGCATTCATTCGTGCCATGCGCAAAACAGGTTTTGCAGGCCAGTTTCTGAACTTCTCGGTAGTCGGAATTGATCCGCTGTTCACTGCACTGGGCAAGGAGATCGGTGGCGTAATCATTTCGCAGGTGGTGCCTTCGCCGCGCAGTGCCGGCACCCCTATCATCAAGGAGTACCTGGACATTCTGAACCTGACGGACCAGACCCCCAGTTACGAAAGTGTTGAAGGGTATATTGCGGCGCGCACTTTTGCAGAGGGTATACGGCGCAGTGCAGCCAGTGCTGGAAAAGCTGATCGCGCCGGGCTCCAGAAGGCTTTTGAATCCATGACTGACTACGATGTGGGTGGTTTTCGCGTGAATCTTCGCGCCAAAAAATACGAGTCGGTTCGCCTCATCGACCTGGTCACTATCACACCTGACGGCAAAGTGGTCCGTTAAAGCAGCGCGGTAAAAAAATTGGGGTCAGATTCCCCTATGATGGTGCTGAACCACAGCACCTTGTCATGGCACGTCTTCCCCGTCTGAGTCTTCCCGGCTATCCCCACCACATCATCCAGCGCGGTAACAACCGGCAAGCCATTTTTTCGTTACCGGCCGATTACCAGTTCCTGCTCGACCTGCTCGAGGAGCAGGCAAAAAAAAACGGCGTTGCCATTCATGCCTATGTACTGATGGGCAACCACTTTCACTTGCTGGTCACGCCTGAGGCGGCGGATTCCTTGCCCCGGATGATGCAGGCGATGGGCAGGCGTTATGTGCGTTATTTCAACGACAGCCAGGGGCGTTCGGGTACCTTGTGGGAGGGGCGCTACCGTTCAACGCTGATCCAGACGGAGACTTACCTGCTGGCGTGCATGGCCTACATGGATCTCAACCCGGTGCGTGCCGGCCTGGCCCCGGAGGCCCGCGACTATCCCTGGTCCAGCTACGGCCACTATGCCGGGTTGCGCAGCGACAAGCTGGTGACACCGCACCCCCTTTTCTGGGCATTGGGAAATACACCTTTTGCACGCGAAGCGATGTACGCCGGTATTGTGCGCGCCGGTGTGCCGGCCGGACAGCAAGCTGCCCTGACGGAAGCGACGCTGGGGGGGTGGGCTTTGGGCGATGCCAATTTTGTAGCGGATCTCCAGAAACGCGTCGAACGCAGAGTCGTTAAAACACAGGTTGGACGCCCTGCACGAAAACCGGCCGGTATTTGATTGCGCTGCCACCAGCGACGAATAATTCGGCGGATTTCAATATGTCCCCAATTTAATGGACATTCCAATTTGGTTGATTTAATTAGCATCCGACCCTAATTATTTTGCTTGGCATTGTTGTTGCACTGCACTATCCTGTCTTTCCCGCGAAATATTAAGAAACTCAGTGGGACAGCCATAAGCGCTACTTGTGCTTTTGTGGCGGTCCTGCCCAATGACCAGGAGTGCGCCATGACCACGGCTGCTGAAATCACACATTTTGAACAGAATGGCCTGTACAGCCCGGCGAACGAGCACGACGCGTGCGGCGTTGGTTTTGTTGCACACATCAAGGGTCATAAAAGCCACGCCATCGTGCAGCAGGGCCTGAAGATTCTCGAAAATCTCGATCACCGGGGTGCGGTCGGTGCCGACAAATTAATGGGTGACGGCGCCGGCATTCTGATCCAGCTGCCCGATGCGCTTTACCGTGAAGAAATGGCCAAACAGGGCGTGAGCCTGCCGCCGCCCGGGGAATATGGCGTGGGCATGGTGTTCTTGCCGAAAGAACATGCTTCCCGCCTGGCTTGTGAGCAGGCGCTCGAGCGTGCGGTGCGCGTGGAAGGCCAGGTTTTGCTGGGATGGCGCGATGTGCCGGTCAACCGCGACATGCCGATGTCGCCGACAGTGCGCAAGAAAGAACCCATCCTGCGGCAAATTTTCATCGGCCGCGGCAACGACGTCATCGTGCAAGACGCTCTGGAGCGCAAGCTCTATGTGATCCGTAAAACCGCCAGCGCTGCCATCCAGAGCCTCAAGCTCACGCACAGCAAGGAATACTACGTTCCAAGCATGTCCAGCCGCACCGTGGTCTACAAGGGCCTGCTGTTGGCCGACCAGGTCGGAACCTACTACATGGACTTGACCGATCCCCGCTGCGTGTCGGCACTAGGTTTGGTGCACCAGCGCTTCTCGACCAACACCTTCCCCGAGTGGCCGCTGGCCCATCCTTACCGCTATGTGGCCCACAACGGCGAGATCAACACCGTCAAAGGCAACTACAACTGGATGAAAGCCCGCGAAGGCGTGATGTCTTCGCCGGTTCTGGGCGCCGACCTGCAAAAGCTCTACCCGATCAGCTTTGCCGACCAGTCCGACACAGCAACTTTCGACAACTGCCTCGAATTGCTGACCATGGCCGGCTACCCGATCAGCCAGGCGGTGATGATGATGATTCCCGAGCCCTGGGAACAGCACACCACCATGGACGAGCGCCGTAAGGCCTTTTATGAATACCACGCTGCCATGCTCGAGCCGTGGGACGGTCCGGCCTCCATCGTCTTCACCGATGGTCGCCAGATCGGCGCCACGCTGGATCGCAACGGCCTGCGTCCCTCGCGTTATTGCGTGACCGACGATGACCTGGTCATCATGGCGTCCGAATCGGGCGTGCTGCCGATTCCCGAAAACAAGATCGTGCGCAAGTGGCGTCTGCAGCCCGGCAAGATGTTCCTGATCGATCTAGAGCAAGGCCGGATGGTCGACGACGAAGAGATCAAGGCCACGCTGGCTCACAGCAAACCTTACAAGCAATGGATAGAAAACCTGCGCATCCGTCTTGACGATGTGCAGGCGACAGCGGTGCCCGCTCCCACGGACGGGATGAAAATGGGCGCCGACGAAGCGAGCGCTACCTCGGCGTCGAGCTCCGGCATGACCGAATCGCACGCCTTGCTGGATCGCCAGCAGGCTTTCGGCTATACCCAGGAAGACATCAAATTCCTGATGTCGCCCATGGCCGTCAATGGCGAAGAGGGCACGGGCTCCATGGGCAACGACAGTCCGCTGGCCGTGTTGTCCAACAAGAACAAGCCGCTCTACAACTACTTCAAGCAGCTGTTTGCGCAGGTGACGAATCCGCCCATCGATCCGATCCGCGAAGCGATCGTGATGTCGTTGGTGTCTTTTGTCGGTCCCAAGCCCAACCTGCTCGACATCAACCAGGTCAACCCGCCGATGCGGCTGGAAGTCAGCCAGCCAGTGCTCAATGTCGCCGACATGCAGAAGCTGCGCGATATTGAAGCGCACACCCAGGGTAAATTCAGGAGCTACACCCTGGACATCACCTACCCGCTGGCCTGGGGCCATGAAGGGGTGGAGGCCAAACTCGCTTCACTGTGTGCGGAAGCGGTTGATGCGATCAAGAGCGGCAAAAACATCCTGATCATCAGCGACCGCGGCATCAGCCCGGCGCAGGTGGCGATTCCGGCCGTGCTGGCGCTGTCGGCCATCCATCAGCACCTGGTCAAGGAAGGTCTGCGCACGACCGCAGGCCTGGTGGTGGAAACCGGTTCCGCGCGCGAAGTCCACCATTTTGCAGTGCTCGCCGGTTATGGCGCAGAAGCCGTCCATCCCTACCTGGCGATGGAAACGCTGACCGAGCTGGCCCGAGACCTGCCCGGGGACCTGAGCGCCGACAAGGCGATCTACAACTACACCAAGGCTATTGGCAAGGGCCTGTCCAAGATCATGTCCAAGATGGGTGTGTCCACCTACATGAGCTATTGCGGTGCCCAGCTGTTCGAAGCCATCGGCCTGAACCGCGCGACCATTGACAAGTTTTTCACCGGCACGGCCAGCCAGGTTGAAGGCATGGGTGTGTTCGAAATCGCCGAGGAGGCGCTGCGCATGCACAGGGCGGCGTTCGGCAACGACCCCGTGCTGGCCAACATGCTCGACGCCGGCGGCGAATATGCCTGGCGTGTGCGCGGTGAAGACCACATGTGGTCGCCGGATGCGATCGCCAAGCTGCAGCATGCAACGCGTGCCAATAACTGGAATACGTACAAGGAGTATGCCCAGCTGATCAACGACCAGAATCGCCGCCACATGACGCTGCGCGGCCTGTTCGAATTCAGGATCGATCCTTCGAAAGCCATTCCGATTGATGAAGTTGAGCCGGCCAAGGAAATCGTTAAACGCTTCGCCACCGGCGCCATGTCGCTCGGCTCCATCAGTACCGAAGCGCATGCCACGCTGGCGGTGGCCATGAACCGCATCGGTGGCAAGAGCAACACCGGTGAAGGCGGCGAGGATCCGAATCGTTATCGCCAGGAACTCAAGGGCATTCCTATCAAAAAGGGAGAAACCCTCAAAAGCGTGATCGGCGAAGGTGTCGTGGAAGTTGATCTGCCTCTGCAGGACGGCGACTCGCTGCGCTCGCGTATCAAGCAGGTGGCTTCGGGCCGTTTCGGCGTGACAGCGGAATACCTGGTGTCGGCAGACCAGATCCAGATCAAGATGGCACAAGGCGCCAAGCCCGGTGAGGGCGGCCAACTACCCGGCGGCAAGGTCAGCGAGTACATCGGCCAGCTGCGTTATTCGGTGCCGGGTGTGGGTCTGATCTCGCCGCCGCCGCACCATGACATTTATTCGATCGAGGATCTGGCCCAGCTGATTCACGACCTGAAAAACGTCAACCCGCGCGCCAGCATCAGTGTCAAGCTGGTCAGCGAAGTCGGGGTCGGCACGATTGCTGCCGGTGTGGCCAAAGCCAAGTCTGACCATGTGGTGATTGCCGGTCACGATGGCGGTACCGGCGCGTCGCCGTGGTCGTCGATCAAACATGCCGGCTCACCCTGGGAAATCGGCCTGGCAGAAACCCAGCAGACGCTTGTACTGAACCGGCTGCGCGGACGCATCCGGGTGCAGGCCGACGGCCAGATGAAGACGGGCCGCGACGTGGTGATCGGCGCCCTGCTGGGGGCCGATGAGTTCGGTTTTGCCACGGCACCGCTGGTGGTCGAGGGCTGCATCATGATGCGCAAATGCCATCTGAACACCTGTCCGGTTGGCGTGGCCACCCAGGACCCGATACTGCGAAAAAAATTCCAGGGCAAACCTGAACACGTCGTCAACTACTTCTTCTTCGTTGCCGAAGAGGCACGCCAGTTGATGGCCCAACTCGGCGTACGCAAGTTCGATGAGCTGATAGGCCGCGCCGACCTGCTCGATACCCAAAAGGGCATTGAGCACTGGAAGGCCGATGGCCTGGATTTTTCGCGGCTGTTCTACCAGCCGAATGTGCCCGCCGATGTGCCGCGCAAACATGTCATGGAGCAGGACCATGCGCTGGAGCGTGCGCTGGATGTGCGCCTGATCGAAAAGTCAAAAGCCGCACTCGAAAAAGGCGAGAAAGTCCAGTTCATCGAAGTGGCGCGCAACGTCAACCGCACTGTCGGTGCCATGCTGTCGGGTGAGCTGACGCGGCGTCATCCGGAAGGCTTGCCGGACGACACGCTGCGCATCCAGCTGGAAGGTACCGGCGGCCAGTCCTTCGGCGCCTTCCTGGCCAAGGGCATCACCATGTATTTGATTGGCGACGCCAACGACTACACCGGCAAGGGCCTGTCGGGCGGCCGCATCGTGGTGCGCCCCAGCATTGACTTCCGCGGGGACGCGGTCAAGAACACCATCGTCGGCAACACCGTGCTGTATGGCGCGACCACCGGCGAGGCTTTCTTTAGTGGTGTGGCCGGGGAACGTTTTGCGGTGCGCCTGTCAGGTGCCACTGCGGTGGTTGAAGGCACGGGAGACCATGGCTGCGAATACATGACTGGCGGCACGGTCGCTGTGCTCGGCAAGACCGGGCGCAATTTTGCCGCCGGCATGAGCGGGGGCGTGGCCTATGTCTACGACGAAGACGGTCAGTTTGCCAAACGCTGCAACACGGCCATGGTGTCGCTGGAAAAAGTGCAACCCGCCGCCCAGCAGGAAGCCGGCACGGACCACGCGGTCTGGCACGGCGGCAAGACCGATGAAGCGCAACTGAAAAAACTCCTCGAAGACCACAACCGCTGGACTGGCAGCAAGCGTGCCCGTGAATTGCTGGACAACTGGGCCGAAGCACGCGGCAAGTTCGTCAAGGTGTTTCCGCTGGAATACAAGCGCGCACTGGGCGAGATGGCCGCCAGGCAACTGGCTGCAGCTGTGCCTGCCAAAGCCACAGGCAAGACGGCTACTGCGAAAACCGCCATTGCCGCAGCCTAAACAAGAAGTATCTGGAGTAGCTACATGGGAAAAGTCACCGGTTTCATGGAATACGAGCGCATCGAAGAAGGCTACAAGCCTGTGCCCGAGCGCCTGAAAAACTACAAAGAGTTTGTGATCGGACTCGATGATGCGCAGGCCAACAAGCAGGCAGCGCGCTGCATGGACTGCGGCACACCGTTTTGCAACAGCGGCTGTCCGGTTAACAACATCATTCCTGATTTCAACGACATGGTGTTCCGGGCCGACTGGAAAAACGCAATCGACACGCTGCATAGTACCAACAACTTTCCGGAATTCACCGGCCGCATCTGCCCGGCGCCGTGCGAGGCTGCCTGTACGCTCAACGTGAATGACGACGCGGTGGGCATCAAGTCCATCGAACACGCCATCATCGACCGGGCCTGGGCAGAAGGCTGGGTCCAGCCGCAGACGCCTCCCCACAAAACCGGCAAAAAAGTCGCGGTGGTGGGCTCGGGGCCAGCCGGCATGGCCGCCGCACAGCAGTTGGCGCGAGCCGGCCATGAGGTGACCCTGTTCGAGAAGAACGACCGCATCGGTGGTTTGCTGCGTTACGGCATTCCCGACTTCAAGATGGAAAAAAGCCATATTGACCGCCGGGTGCAGCAAATGCAGGCTGAGGGCGTGACTTTTCGTACCGGCGTCATGGTGGGCAAGGCCAAAGACCCGCTCGGCAAGGATTCGAAGGTCACCAACTGGGCCAAGGAAATCATCACGCCCGAGCAACTGCAAAAGGACTTCGACGCGGTCTTGCTGACCGGCGGAGCCGAGCAGTCGCGCGATCTGCCGGTACCGGGCCGCGACCTGGCCGGCATCCATTTCGCGATGGAGTTTTTGCCGCAGCAAAACAAGATCAATGCGGGGGACAAGGTCAAGGACCAGTTGCGTGCCGACGGCAAACACGTCATCGTCATTGGTGGTGGTGACACCGGCTCCGACTGCGTCGGCACCAGCAATCGCCATGGTGCGGTCAGCGTGACGCAGTTTGAACTGATGCCGCAGCCGCCCGAAGAAGAAAATCGGCCTATGACCTGGCCCTATTGGCCGATCAAGTTGCGCACCTCTTCCTCCCACGAAGAGGGTTGCGAGCGCGAGTTCGCGATCTCCACCAAAGCCTTTATTGGCGACAAAGGCAAAGTCACCGGCCTGACAACCGTGCGTGTCGAGTGGAAGGACGGAAAAATGCAGGAGGTGCCGGGTTCCGAGCAGACGCTCAAGGCCGACCTCGTGCTGCTGGCCATGGGTTTTGTAGCCCCTGTGGCCGCCGTGCTGGATGCCTTCGGCATCGAGAAAGATGGACGTGGCAACGCCAAGGCAACAACCGATTTCACCGGTGGCTATGTGACCAACGTTCCCAAGGTTTTTGCAGCGGGCGACATGCGTCGCGGGCAGAGCTTGGTGGTCTGGGCGATTCGCGAAGGCCGCCAGGCCGCGCGTTCGGTCGATGAGTTCCTGATGGGTTACAGCGACCTGCCGCGCTGAAATTCTCCAGCGCTTGCCAGAGCGCTGCATGCGTAGTTTGCTATTAGAAGGATAGCTACTGATGTAGACCCTAAAAGGGCAGGAGCAGGATTTGATGTAAAGAAAAGGCTGCGAGGCTTTTTCCGGACCTGCCTCGTGGCTGGCAGCTCTCGTACGGCGGTCCCATGTTCATGGGATGGTTTTGGAGGGTTATGCCCTCTCTTCGCACAACCTGCTCAGGGCAAACCCTTTATCATTGAGCCATTGCAATCGAGGCCGGCTCTTCTTCCGCCGGCTTTTCTTCCCCTCCCATGTCCGACAGCGCGCCTTCCCTTGTTGAATTCAAGCATGTGACCTTTGCCTACCCGGGCGCAACGGGCGACCGTGTGATCCTGAACGACGTCACGCTGTCGGTGCCGCGTGGCAAGGTCACGGCGCTGATGGGCGCTTCCGGCGGCGGCAAAACCACAGTGCTGCGCCTGATCGGCGGCCAGCAGAAGGCGGGCAGTGGCGAGGTCCTGTTTGACGGCCAGAACATTGCCGGCCTGAGCCAGGCCGAGCTGTATGCCGCCCGGCGCCGCATGGGCATGCTGTTCCAGTTTGGCGCCTTGTTCACCGATTTGAGCGTGTTCGACAACGTGGCTTTTCCCCTGCGCGAACACACGGCCCTGGACGAGGTGCTGATTCGCGACATCGTCCTGATGAAGCTCAATGCAGTTGGGCTGCGCGGTGCGCGGGCGCTGATGCCCAGTGAAATTTCGGGCGGCATGGCCAGGCGTGTGGCACTGGCCCGCGCGATTGTGCTGGACCCGGAACTCATCATGTACGACGAGCCTTTCGCCGGTCTCGACCCGATTTCGCTCGGCACGGCCGCGCAGCTGATACGCCAGCTCAACGACAGCCTGGGCATCACCAGCATCGTGGTGTCGCACGACCTGGAAGAAACTTTCCGGATTGCCGACAAGGTCATCATCCTGGCCAATGGCGGCATTGCCGCGCAGGGTACGCCCGACGAAGTGCGTCATTCCACCGATCCGCTGGTACACCAGTTCGTCAATGCGCTGGCCGAGGGGCCGGTGCAATTCCATTACCCCGGCCCCAATGTGGCGGACGATTTCGGCCTTCAGGCGGCAGGGAAAGGACGGCGTTCATGAGCAGGTACCTGCTCGTTAACCTCGTGGCTGATCTGGGTTTCGCCACGCGCAGCAAGCTGGTTGAGCTGGGTTATGGCGCCCGCATGATGGCACGGCTGCTTGCGCTGACCGGGCCGGCGTTCGCGCGTTTTGGCCTGGTCCGCGACCAGATCTTCTTTTTGGGCAACTACTCGCTGGCCATCATCACGGTGTCGGGGCTGTTTGTTGGTTTTGTGCTGGGACTGCAAAGTTATTACGCGCTGCAACGTTATGGCTCGTCTGAAGCGCTTGGCCTGCTGGTGGCCCTGAGCCTGGTGCGCGAGCTGGGTCCGGTGGTGACGGCCCTGCTGTTTGCCGGACGGGCCGGCACGGCGCTGACGGCCGAAATCGGCCTGATGAAAGCTGGTGAGCAATTGTCGGCCATGGAAATGATGGCGGTGGATCCGGTGCGACGGATTCTCGCGCCGCGGTTCTGGGGCGGTGTGATCGCCATGCCGCTGCTGGCGGCGGTTTTCAGTGCCGTCGGCATTCTGGGCGGCTGGGTGGTTGGTGTGCTAATGATCGGTGTGGACGCCGGCGCTTTCTGGAGCCAGATGCAGTCGGGCGTCGATGTCTGGCGCGATGTCGGCAACGGTGTTGTCAAGAGCTTTGTCTTTGGTGTGACCGTCACCTTCATTGCCCTGTTTCAGGGCTTCGAGGCGCAGGCGACGCCCGAAGGTGTCGCGCGGGCCACCACCCGTACCGTGGTGTTGGCTTCGCTGGCGGTGCTCGGCCTTGACTTCGTTCTCACGGCCCTGATGTTCAACGTGTGATTTATGTCACGTCTGGAATTGCTCCGTCCAATGCGAAAATCAACTCTCTTTTTGTGCCCCGGTGCATGCCGCGGCCTGTGCGATTCTAGGAATCAAAATGCAACGCTCGAAAAATGACCTGTGGGTCGGCCTGTTTGTGCTGGCCGGCGCTGCTGCCGTTCTGTTCTTGGCGCTGAAATCGGCCAATCTGTTGACATTGAATTTCGACAAGTCCTACTCTGTGGTGGCGAAGTTTGACAACATTGGTGGTTTAAAACCACGCGCGCCGGTCAAAAGTGCGGGCGTAATTGTCGGCCGCGTCGAAAATATTACATTTGATGACAAATCCTATCAAGCCAGTGTTAATCTGGCCTTGGAAAGCCGTTATGTGTTCCCCAAGGACAGTTCATTGAAAATCCTGACCAGTGGTTTGCTGGGGGAGCAATACATCGGTGTGGAAGCGGGTGCTGAGGAGAAAAACCTGGCGGCAGGCGACGTGATCAAACAGACACAGTCGGCCGTGGTGCTGGAAAGCCTGATCAGCCAATTTTTGTACAGCAAGGCGGCGGATGGCAATTCCAGTACTGCAACTGCACCGCCTGCAGGGAATAACGATAAAAAATGAAAACACGAACCACGATGAAATGGCCCGGCCTGGGGGCCGGCTTGCTGGCCCTTGCACTGTTGCAGGGCTGTGCTACCGGACCCAACCCGCGCGATCCCTTTGAGCCTTTCAACCGCAGCGTCACCCGTTTTAACGATGGGCTCGACGAAGCCATCGTCAAGCCTGTGGCGTTGGCCTATCAGGGGGTGGTGCCTTCGCCGGTGCGTACCGGTGTCAACAACTTCTTCGGCAATCTCTCGGACGCCTGGTCTTTTGTCAACAACGTCCTCCAGGCCAAACCGCAAGCGGCGGCTGACAGTTTCATGCGTGTCAGTGTCAACACGCTGATCGGCCTGGGAGGCGTGCTGGACTGGGCCACAGAGATGGGCATAGAGCGGCATCGCGAAGACTTTGGCAAGACCCTGGGGCGATGGGGTGTGGAGACTGGCCCTTACCTTGTGCTGCCGGTACTGGGCCCTTCCACGGTGCGTGACACGGCCGCGCTGGTGGTTGACACCAAAGGCGACCTGGTCCTGCGGGTCGACCATGTGCCCACGCGCAATTCTCTTTACGTGCTGCGCGCGGTGGACCTGCGTGCCAGCCTGCTGCGTGTCGGGGAAGTACTGGACGGGGCTGCACTCGACAAGTACAGCTTCACGCGTGATGCCTACCTTCAGAGGCGCGGCGCGGCCGTGGAGCCGAATGGAGACGAAGAGCGTTATGACCTTCCAGAAGCCTCTTCACCGGCGCCGGCAAAGTAAAGAACGCTTACAGATGGTGCCGGAACTTCACTGAACGGCCTGAACCAAAACCTGAAAAACGCTGTCAAATCAAATACTTGCCTGCCGCAAAAGCCAAATAGGCGGATATCCCCGTCCAAAGGCCCCGGCAGGCAGTGCTTCGAACTGAAGGAATACCATGAACCGTCGAATTTTTAACCATGTCCTGGGTGCCTGCTTTGCTGCAGGCCTGCTGACCGTCGGCCCGGCCGTGTTTGCTGCCGATGAGGCGCCCGATGTCCTGATCAAGAGGACCTCCACCGAAGTGCTGGACACCATCAAAGCCGACAAGGCCATTCAGTCCGGCGACACGGGGAAAATCATCGCGCTGGTGGATACCAAAATCATGCCGCATGTGAATTTCACCCGCATGACGGCGGCTACCGTGGGCCGGAACTGGCGTCAGGCCACACCCGAGCAGCAAAAACGCCTGCAGGAAGAGTTCAAGATCCTGCTGGTGCGCACCTATTCCGGGGCCCTGTCCCAGGTCAAGGACCAGACCATCAACGTCAAGCCCTTGCGTGCCGCGCCGGCGGACACGGAAGTGGTCGTGCGGACTGAAGTGATAGGCCGCAGTGAGCCGATCCAGCTTGATTACCGCATGGAAAAATCCGCCGACGGCTGGAAGATCTATGACCTCAACGTCCTGGGGGTGTGGATGGTGGAAACCTACCGTACCCAGTTCGCGCAGGAAATTTCAGCCAAAGGGGTGGACGGCCTGATCGCGGCGCTGGCCCAGCGCAACAAGTCCAACGTGGGCGCGCAAAAATCCTGAGCGGATCCGCAGACGTGCTGACACTTCCAGCTGTCCTGACCCATGCGGTGGCGCCGGCTTTTGTCCGCAGCCTGACGCCCGGGCTGTTCACTGAACCCGCTGAGGTGGTGGCAGATGCTGCTGCATTGCAGCAGTTTGACTCTTCAGCGCTGGCCATTCTGCTGGAATGCCGGCGCCGGGCGCTGGCGGCTGGGAAAACGTTTTCTGTACACGGCACTCCCGCACGCTTGCGCGAACTGGCCGGGCTTTATGGCGTGGCCGAGCTGATTCCACCCGCCGCCACGGCCTGAGCCCGCAGCGGGCTCAGGCAAGGCCAAGCGCACGCAGGACATTGGGCTGCCGGGCCGGATGAAACAGGCGCCAGCCCTTAAAATAGCGGGCTCATGCCAGCCATCTCATTCCAGTCCGTCTCCAAATCCTACCCATCCACTCGAAGCCAGACGGGTCCCGGCGTCCGGGCACTGGACAATGTGAGTTTTGACATCCGGCAAGGCGAGTTTTTTGGCTTGCTGGGTCCCAATGGCGCTGGAAAAACCTCCCTGATCAGCATCCTGGCCGGCCTTTCACGGGCCAGCAGTGGCCAAGTGCTGGTACACGGCAGTGATGTGGTCACCGATTACGCGAACGCCAGGCGCAAGCTCGGCATCGTGCCGCAGGAGCTGGTATTCGACCCTTTTTTCACGGTGCGCGAGGCGCTTCGCATCCAGTCCGGTTATTTTGGCGTCAAGAACAACGACAACTGGATTGATGAGCTGCTGGCCAGCCTCGGCCTGTCCGACAAGGCCAACGCCAACATGCGCCAGTTGTCGGGCGGCATGAAACGCCGTGTGCTGGTGGCACAGGCCCTGGTGCACAAACCCCAAGTCATCGTGCTCGACGAACCCACCGCCGGCGTCGACGTGGAGCTGCGCCAGACACTTTGGCAATTCATTGCCAGGCTCAACAAGCAGGGCAGCACGGTGCTGCTGACCACGCACTACCTTGAAGAGGCCGAAGCCCTGTGCAGCCGCATTGCCATGCTCAAGCAAGGCCGCATGGTGGCGCTGGCCCAGACCTCCGAGCTGCTCAAGGCGGCTTCGTCGAATGTGCTGCGTTTCAAGATCGACAGCGAACTTCCCAAAGCGCTGGCAGACAAGGCCCGCATCACCGGCCGCATTGTGCAGCTGCCGGCCCACAACGCGCATGAGATCGAGCAGTACCTCAGCGCCATCCGCGAAGCCGGGCTGGTGGCGGAAGATGTGGAGATCCGCAAGGCCGACCTGGAAGACGTCTTCCTGGAAGTCATGGCCGAGAAGATCGGGGTGACGGCATGAACGCCGCAAGGACTCCCGTTTTACAAGCAGGGGCCGCGGAACCGGCTTCGCCGGGCCGCAGGCGCAGCGCCCCCCCGGGGGGCAGCGTATTACACGAAGTGACAAGCGTGGGGGCTCTATGACCGGCTGGCAAACGCTGTTTTACAAGGAAGTGCTGCGGTTCTGGAAAGTCGGTTTCCAGACCGTGGGGGCGCCCATTCTCACGGCCGTCATGTACATGCTGATTTTTGGCCATGTACTGCAGGACCAGGTCAAGGTCTACGGCACGGTCAGCTACACGGCTTTTCTGGTTCCGGGGTTGGTCATGATGAGCGTGCTGCAGAACGCATTCGCCAACAGCTCTTCATCACTGATCCAGAGCAAGATCATGGGCAGCCTGGTGTTTGTGCTGCTGACGCCGTTGTCGCACTGGCACTGGTTTTTTGCCTACGTCGGCTCGTCCGTCGTTCGGGGTCTGGCGGTCGGGCTGGGTGTGTTTGTGGTCACTGTTTATTTTGGCCAGCCCAGCTTCGTCGCACCGCTGTGGATCCTGGTGTTCGCGGTGCTGGGCGCGGCACTGCTCGGTGCGCTGGGCCTGATTGCCGGCCTGTGGTCTGAGAAGTTCGACCAGATGGCGGCTTTCCAGAATTTCGTCATCATGCCCATGACATTCCTGAGTGGCGTTTTTTACTCCATTCACTCGCTGCCACCGTTCTGGCAGACCGTGAGCCACTTGAACCCGTTTTTCTACATGATCGACGGTTTCCGCTACGGCTTTTTCGGCGTCAGCGACGTGTCCCCCTGGCTGAGTCTGGCCATAGTCGGCGCTTCTTTGCTGGTCATCAGCGGTATCGCGGTGAATTTGCTGCGTATTGGCTACAAAATCAGGCACTAGTGATATGGCCCCCACGTTCGCGCACTGCGTGTCCCTCTCTGCCCCCCGAGGGGGCGCTGCGCCTGCGGTCTGGCGAAGCCAGTCCCGCGGCCCCGGCTTGAATGAATACAGCTCCAGTGAAACCACATCGTTACCGGCTTAACCAAAAAACATGACCAGCGAAGAACTCCAAACCATCATTGCTGCGGGCTTGCCTTGCGAGCACATCGAACTGTCCGGCGATGGCCGGCACTGGTATGCCACCATTGTGTCTGCCGCTTTTGAAGGCCAGCGCCTGATCCAGCGCCACCAGCGCGTTTATGCGACGCTGGGCGGGCGCATGCAGAGCGATGAAGTGCATGCCCTGTCCATGAAAACCTACACCCCGGCCGAATGGGCCGCCAGCAACGCACAAGAATAGACAAGCACATGGACAAACTACTCATCAGGGGCGGTAAATCGCTCGCCGGCACCGTCGATATTTCGGGCGCCAAGAATGCCGCCTTGCCCGAGCTGTGCGCGGCACTGCTGACCGCAGACACGGTCACGCTGGAGAACGTGCCTCGCCTGCAGGACGTGGCCACCATGCTCAAGCTGATCCGCAATATGGGCGTGAGCGCGGAGCGCAACGACAGCGCCCCCGGCACCGTCATCATCAATGCAGGCGGGTTGAGCTCCCCCGAAGCGCCTTACGAACTGGTGAAGACCATGCGCGCCTCGGTGCTCGCGCTGGGCCCGCTGCTAGCGCGTTTCGGCGAAGCTACCGTCTCGCTGCCCGGCGGCTGCGCCATTGGTTCGCGGCCGGTTGATCAGCACATCAAGGGCATGCAGGCCATGGGTGCCGACATCGTGGTCGAACACGGCTACATGATTGCCAAATTGCCAGCCGGGCAAAAGCGGCTCAAAGGCTGCAGCATCACGACCGACATGGTGACCGTGACCGGGACGGAAAACTTCCTGATGGCTGCCAGCCTGGCCGAAGGCGAAACCATTCTTGAAAACGCGGCGCAGGAGCCCGAGATCGGCGATCTGGCCGAGATGCTGATCAAGATGGGCGCAAAAATCGAGGGCCACGGAACCAGCCGCATCCGCATCCAGGGCGTCGAGCGCCTGCACGGCTGCACGCACCAGGTGGTGGCTGATCGCATCGAAACCGGTACCTTTTTGTGCGCAGTCGCTGCAGCAGGCGGTGACGTTGTGCTGCGCCATGGCCGCGCCGGCCATCTCGAAGCCGTGATCGACAAGCTGCGCGACGCCGGTGCAGTCGTCACCGCTGGCGACGGCTTCATCCGGGTTCAGGCCTCGGGGCGGATGCAGGCGCAGTCCTTCCGTACCACCGAGTACCCCGGTTTTCCGACCGACATGCAGGCCCAGTTCATGGCACTCAATGCCATTGCCGAAGGCTCGAGCAAAGTAACGGAAACGATTTTTGAAAACCGTTTCATGCACGTCAACGAAATGGTGCGGCTGGGTGCGAAGATCGAGATCGACGGCAAGTTCGCGGTCATCGACGGGGTTGAAAAGCTCTCCGGCGCCACCGTGATGGCCACGGACCTGCGCGCGTCCGCCAGTCTGGTGATTGCCGGCCTGGTGGCGGAGGGTGAAACCCTGGTGGACCGTATTTATCACCTGGACCGCGGTTACGACCAGATGGAAGCCAAGCTGCGCGGCATTGGCGCGGACATCGAGAGAATCAAATCATGATCACGCTCGCGCTCTCCAAGGGCCGCATCTTCGACGAAACCCTGCCGCTGCTCGAAGCGGCAGGCATCAAGGTGCTGGAAGATCCGGAAAAATCGCGCAAGCTGATCCTGGCGACCAACCGACCCGACGTGCGTGTGGTGCTGGTGCGTGCCACCGACGTGCCGACCTATGTGCAATACGGCGGCGCCGACATCGGCGTGACCGGCAAGGACACCTTGATCGAACATGGCGGCCAGGGCCTGTACCAGCCGCTGGACCTGCAGATTGCCAAATGTCGCATGAGTGTGGCGGTGCGTGCCGGTTTTGACTACGAAGCCGCCGTGAAGCAGGGCTCGCGCCTGAAGGTGGCGACCAAGTTCGTCAGCATTGCGCGCGATTTTTTCGCGACCAAGGGCGTGCACGTGGACTTGATCAAGCTCTACGGCAGCATGGAGCTGGCACCCCTGACCGGCCTGGCCGATGCGATTGTCGACCTGGTCAGCAGCGGCAATACGCTCAAGGCCAACCATCTGGTCGAGGTCGAGCGCATCATGGACATCAGCTCACATCTGGTGTTGAACCAGGTGGCGCTCAAGCTCAAGCAGGCGCCGCTGCGCAGCATCGTCGATGCTTTTGCTTCGGCCATCGGCAAATCTTCCGCCTGAATACGCTATGAATTTTATAGCTACTCCCGTCCGCATTTCAACGGCAAGCGGCACTTTCGAGACACAGTTTCAGGCTCGCCTGCATTGGGCGGCCGATACGGACGCAGCGATCGAGCAGCGCGTGGCCGACATCCTGGCGGACGTGCAAAAACGCGGCGATGCGGCCGTACTGGAATACACCGCGCGCTTTGACGGCCTGTCGGCAGAGTCGGTAGGCGGGCTGGAGCTGACGCAGGCTGATTTCAAGGCCGCGTTTGAAGCCATTCCGGCTGCCCAGCGCGAGGCCCTGCAGGCCGCTGCTGCCCGGGTGCGCAGCTACCACGAGGCACAGAAGAAGGCATCGGGCGAGAGCTGGAGCTACCGCGACGAAGACGGCACGCTGCTGGGCCAGAAGGTCACGCCACTGGACCGCGTGGGCATTTACGTTCCTGGCGGCAAGGCTGCCTACCCGTCCAGCTTGCTCATGAATGCCATCCCCGCCCATGTGGCCGGGGTGCAGGAAATCATCATGGTGGTGCCCACACCCGTGCGCGGCAGCGTCGCCACGGGCGGCTCGGGCAACCAGGCCGCTTCCAGCAAAGGCGAGCGCAATGAGCTCGTGCTGGCTGCTGCCTATGTGGCGGGCGTCACGCGCGCCTTCACGATTGGCGGTGCACAGGCCGTGGCTGCGCTGGCCTACGGTACGCAAACCGTGCCCAAGGTCGACAAGATCACCGGCCCCGGCAACGCCTATGTGGCCAGCGCCAAGAAACGCGTTTTTGGCACAGTAGGCATCGACATGATTGCTGGCCCCAGCGAAATCCTGGTGCTGGCGGACGGCAGCACACCGGCCGACTGGGTGGCCATGGACCTGTTCAGCCAGGCCGAGCACGACGAATTGGCGCAAAGCATTCTGCTGTGTCCTGATGCGGCCTATATCGACGCTGTTCAGGAAGCCATCGATCGCCTGCTACCCGGTATGCCGCGCGCCGAGATCATCGCCAAGTCGCTCACCGGCCGCGGAGCCTTGATCCACACCCGCAGCATGGAAGAGGCCTGCGCCATCAGCAACCGCATCGCACCCGAGCACCTGGAGGTCTCCAGCCGCGACCCGCACAAGTGGGAGCCCCTGCTCAAACATGCCGGTGCCATCTTCCTGGGCGCCTGGACCAGTGAATCGCTGGGCGATTACTGCGCCGGTCCGAATCATGTGCTGCCAACCAGCGGGACTGCGCGTTTTTCCAGCCCGCTGGGCGTCTACGATTTCCAGAAACGCTCCAGCATCATCGAGGTCAGCGAGGCCGGCGCGCAGACGCTGGGCAAGATCGCTGCCGAGCTCGCCTACGGCGAGGGGCTGCAGGCGCATGCGCGTGCAGCCGAAATGAGAATGAAAAAATAATGAACGACGTTGCTCCCGGGCTCAAAAAACTGATCAGGCAAGACGTGCAGTCCATGCACGCCTACGCCATTCAAAATTCGGCCGGCATGGTCAAGCTCGATGCGATGGAGAACCCGCACCGCCTGCCGCCGGCACTGCAGGCGCACCTGGGTCAGCGCCTGGGCGCACTGGCGCTGAACCGCTACCCTGACGGCCGTATCGACGACTTGCGCAAGGCGCTGGCTGACTACGCGAAGATGCCCGAAGGCTTCGACATCATGCTGGGCAACGGCTCGGACGAGTTGATTTCGCTGCTCGCCATGGCTTGCGATGTGCCGGGTGCCTCCATCCTCGCGCCGCTGCCCGGTTTTGTGATGTATGGCATGAGCGCCCAGCTGCAGGGCCTGAAGTTCATCGGCGTGCCCCTGACGCCTGACTTCGAGCTGGACGAGGCCGCCATGCTGGCTGCGATCAAGGAGCACCAGCCCTCCATCATTTACATCGCTTACCCGAACAACCCGACCGCGAACCTGTGGGACGAGGCAGTGATCGACAAAATCATTGAGGCGGCGCCTGGCCTGGTGGTGTTCGACGAGGCTTACCAGCCCTTTGCCAGCAAAAGCTACATGAGCCGCATCGCCGGCCACAGTCACGTGCTGCTGATGCGCACGATGAGCAAGTTCGGCCTGGCCGGCGTTCGCCTAGGCTACATGGTGGGCCCGAAAGCATTGATTGCCGAGATCGACAAGGTGCGCCCGCCCTACAACATCAGCGTGCTGAATTACGAATGCGCGCTGTTTGCACTCGAACATGCCGAGGTGTTTGCGGCACAAGCCCAGGAAATACGGGAGCAGCGCGCTATCCTTTTGGAAGCATTGCGGGGGCTGCCGGGCCTGAAAACCTGGAAAAGCGATGCCAACATGGTCTTGGTGCGAGTGCCCGATGCCCAGAAAACCTTTGAGGGCATGCGCGCGCGCAGGGTGCTGGTCAAAAACGTTTCTAAAATGCATCCATTGCTGGCCAATTGCCTGCGCCTGACCGTCGGCACCGCCGACGAAAACCGGCAGATGCTGGCAGCACTCAAAGAATCACTATGACCACCCCTACCGCCGCCATGGCTCCGCGCACCGCCGAAGTCTCGCGCAACACCGCCGAGACCCAGATCACCGTCAAGCTCAACCTGGACGGAACGGGCAAGGCCAGCCTGTCCACCGGCATCGGGTTTTTCGACCATATGCTGGACCAGATTGCCCGGCACGGCCTGATTGACCTGGACATCCAGGCCAAGGGCGACCTGCACATTGACGGCCACCACACGGTGGAAGACGTCGGCATCACCTTCGGCCAAGCGGTGGCCCAGGCTGTTGGCGACAAAAAAGGCCTGCGCCGCTACGGCCACGCCTATGTGCCGCTGGACGAGGCGCTGTCGCGCGTGGTGGTCGATTTTTCGGGCCGGCCCGGCCTCGACATGCACGTGCCTTTCAAGAGCGGCATGATCGGCACTTTCGACAGCCAGCTGGCCTACGAGTTCTTCCAGGGCTTTGTGAACCACGCTTTTGTCACCCTGCACATCGACAACCTCAAAGGCGACAACGCGCACCACCAGGCCGAAACCGTCTTCAAGGCCTTTGCTCGCGCTTTGCGCATGGCGCTGGAGATCGACCCGCGCGCGGCAGGCGTGATTCCCTCGACCAAAGGCTCGCTGTAGGCAAATCTTCGTATGTTTTTGCCCTCCAGCCCTTGCTGTTCGGGTGCGAGCAGCTATAAAAACCGTAGCACTTTTCAAATCTGATGGCGAAGCTCAAGAAAATCGCGGTGGTTGACTACGGCATGGGCAACCTGCGTTCGGTATCGCAAGCGGTACAGCATGTGGCGCTGGGCAGCGGCTTCGAGGTGGTGGTGACCTCCCGCGCCGAAGACGTGATGGACGCAGAACGTGTGGTCTTGCCGGGGCAGGGGGCGATAGCCGACTGCATGCGTGAACTGGCCGAATCCGGCATGCAGGAGGCTGTGTTGCACGCTGCTGCGCACAAGCCGCTGTTCGGCGTCTGCGTCGGCATGCAGATGCTACTGACCCACAGCGACGAAGGCCAGCCCGGCGATGGCGGCGCTGGCACTGCGGGCCTGAACCTGATCCCCGGTGAGGTGCACAAGTTCGACCTCGCTGGGCAGATTCAGCCCGACGGCAGCCGTTACAAGGTGCCGCAGATGGGCTGGAACCAGGTTTACCAGGCGGGTGCCGACAGCGGGAAAAGCCACCCGGTGTGGGCGGGCGTGCCAGACGGCGCTTACTTTTATTTCGTACACAGCTTTTATGCGCACCCGTCGGATGTGCGCCACACCGCGGGTTTTACCGACTATGGTGCGCGCTTTACGGCGGCGCTGGCACGCGATAATATTTTTGCCACGCAGTTTCATCCCGAAAAAAGCGCAGACCACGGACTGGCCCTGTACCGCAACTTCCTGCACTGGAAACCCTGAATCCAGAGTCTCGTCCGACGGTGTCTGTCCGCACCCCCTACTTTTTCCCCATCACCTCCCTCCACAGCCTCTTCACTGCCCATGCTACTCATCCCCGCGATTGACTTGAAAGACGGCCATTGCGTGCGCCTCAAACAGGGCGACATGGACCAGTCCACCATCTTCAGCGAAGACCCGGCCGCCATGGCGCGTAGCTGGGTCGACAAGGGCGCGCGCCGCCTGCACCTGGTGGACCTGAACGGCGCGTTTGCCGGCAAGCCCAAAAACGAGGCGGCCATCCGCAAGATCCTGGCCGAAGTCGGCAGCGAAATCGACGTGCAGCTGGGTGGCGGCATCCGCGACCTGGACACCATCGAGCGTTACCTTGATTCCGGCCTGCGCTACGTCATCATCGGTACGGCCGCCGTGAAGAACCCCGGCTTCCTGCAGGACGCCTGTACCGCTTTCGGCGGCCACATCATCGTTGGCCTCGATGCCAAGGACGGCAAGGTCGCCACCGACGGCTGGAGCAAAATGACCGGCCACGAGGTGGTCGATCTCGGCAAGAAGTTCCAGGATTACGGCGTCGAAGGCATCATCTACACCGACATCGGCCGCGACGGCATGCTGACCGGCATCAACATCGAGGCCACCGTCAAGCTGGCCCAGGCGCTGACGATTCCGGTGATCGCCTCCGGTGGACTGTCGAACATGGCCGACATCGAAGCGCTGTGTGCGGTGGAAGACGAAGGTGTCGAAGGTGTGATCTGCGGCCGCTCGATTTACAGCGGTGACCTGGACTTTGCCCTTGCCCAAGCCAAAGCCGACGAGCTCAACGGTTAGAGGTCCCCATAAATCCGATTCTCGGGCGCATGGCGTCGTTGCGCGGTGCTCGGAATCCTCATGCACTTGAGTGCATTCCGGTTCCTGCGCGCCGTGCGCCTCGCCCTGCATCCCGATAATCGAATTTCTGGCAACCTCTACAGTCCACTACCCTTTAACTGACTCCATGCTCGCGAAAAGAATCATCCCCTGTTTGGACGTCACCGGCGGCCGCGTGGTCAAAGGCGTCAACTTTGTCGAGCTGCGCGACGCTGGCGATCCGGTTGAGATTGCCGCGCGCTACAACGAGCAGGGCGCCGACGAACTGACCTTTCTGGACATCACGGCGACCAGCGATGGGCGCGACCTGATTCTGCACATCATCGAGGCGGTGGCTTCCCAGGTTTTCATCCCACTCACGGTGGGTGGCGGTGTGCGCACTGTTGAGGACGTGCGCCGCCTGCTCAATGCCGGCGCCGACAAGACCAGTTTCAATTCAGCCGCGCTGGCCAATCCCCAGGTGATTGAAGACGCCTCGGCCAAGTACGGCGCGCAGTGCATTGTGGTGGCCATTGATGCCAAACGCCGCTCTGACGAGGAAGCGCTCACCCGCGGACCGGGCTGGGATGTCTACAGCCATGGCGGGCGCAAGAACACGGGGCTGGATGCCGTCGCCTGGGCCACCGAGATGGCGCGGCGCGGCGCCGGCGAGATTCTGCTGACCAGCATGGACCGCGATGGCACCAAATCCGGCTTCGACCTGGCGCTGACGCGCGCCGTCAGCGACGCGATCAGCGTGCCGGTGATCGCGTCCGGCGGTGTCGGCAACCTGGACCACCTGGCCGACGGCATCAAGATCGGCGGAGCCGACGCGGTGCTGGCCGCCAGCATTTTTCACTACGGCGAATACACGGTGCAGCAGGCCAAGCAGCATATGGCGGCGCGCGGCATTCCGGTCCGCCTCTAGTTTCAAGTCTTTTTGGCCTTCAGCCCATGTCTAACGGGCGTGAGTAGCTATCAATTTAGGGGCTTAGGAAGCAAAGTTCATCAACAGATGAGCTAAGTTCCTATGGTGATTCAGAAAAATCGGTATTTCAGACGTTCCAAACTCAGCGAAGCAAAAGTACGCCAAATCCTGCGCT